>Ga0123342_1005025_pt1 | contig 19597 bp, 11 predicted proteins | sample Turbeawhitnodule_FD_89960 | JGI IMG/M metagenome (GOLD analysis project Ga0123342, IMG submission 89960) | Root nodule microbial communities of legume samples collected from Mexico - Turtle bean Mexico white nodule | ecosystem: Host-associated > Plants > Roots > Nodule | place: Mexico: Nepantla... | reverse complement strand
TTTTTTTATTGTGTTTTTTTTTTTTTTACTTTTTTTTTTATTTCCCAAATAAATAAAAATAAATCTTTCTTTTTCCTTTTTTTATCTTTTTTTTTTTTTTTTTATCTTTTCAAACTATATATCTTATTCATCTTATATTTTTCTGTTTTTATCTTCTTCTTTTTCACTATTTTACTTCTTATTATATTGAAAGAACCAACCCGTGTCTTTTCAAATTTGCGTTCTTATATTTTTATTTCTATAAAGAAAAAAACGTTTTACAAATTAATGCGCGGCGCGAAGAGGTCTCAGCGGCGGTTCCGAGCAGCGGCGGTTCTGAGCAGCGGTGTTTCTCTTTCAATCTGATTGAAATTTGGCAGTGAAGAAGCTCTTTTCGTTGAAATTTGAATTTATCGGAACCTTCTCTTTTTCCGGTATGCGTTCTAAGCTGCGATGATTTACACGATTTCCATTCGAAGTTTTCATGGCTTATTTCTCTCGTTGATGCTACTTTTGATATAGTTTTATATGCTTCAAGAAACTTCAAAATATCACTGATTATTCAATGCTATGTCTACGGCTTAATGCTTTTAATTAATTAATGACAATTGTTTTTGTTCTGTTTGATGAATTGCCCCAAAAATGAACTATTGTGAATTTGAGTATGTCCGAATCTGTAAATTTGTCGATTCATTTACTTAATTATCACATTTTAATGTTCTACATTGCTTCTGAATGAAATGATTTAGATTACGTGCAGCAGCTAACTATGATTGATACGGCAGAAGAGCACAACAACAAAAACTTTGTTTAATATTTTTTAACTTTAGGAAACTTATTTTCTTTGGAACTTTAGATACTGTTCTGCATGTGTTGTTTTTCTCAGAAATTTTATGTGCAGCTTAAGAATCTTCTTTATTCTGCAGTTATTTTTCATTTTCATGTTTGAGGTGAGCTGTTTTATTTTTGGCCGTTTCGCTCTTCTTTATTATATTTATCATATTGTGCCTGGGTAGGTGTCCATGGATACAGATTCAAGGAAACGCACACTGGAGGCTTTGGAGAGAAGAATAGCTTTTGCTAAAGGTGAAGTTCTCCAAAATGAAAAGAAAAGCAAAGAGAGTATAAATGAAGAGCGGAAACCGCTTATTCATAAAAGTTCTAGTTCTAAAGATCCTTCTCCACAGATGTTGCATTCATCATCAGTCACACCCAAGAAAGGTAATTCATTTTCAATTTTGTAGATTGTTCTTATTTCTTTCTTTCTTCACAACCGGTAGTAAGTTAATACCGTGAAGGATGTTTTACTTGCACTTGTTTTTCTTTAGTAGCATCATAAGCACTTATTATCTACATTAGGGGAAGTATTTTGTGTTCGTGTGTTGGTTTTTGTGCTATTCATTAGCATCCAGTCTGATTGTCCAGGAATGGGGTAAACTTTTTTTTATTGTTAATTTGTGATTTCTGCATTATGATTCTGATGCATATATCTGTAAATATATTGTTTGACATTTAGCTGATAATTTTCATTTCCCCCGTTTTAGGAAATTTCAGTTTTTCCGGTCATACCAATTCACAAGGTACTAGAAACTCAATGTCATACTATCCTTTGATATATAAGTTCTTTCTCTTATGTTTTCATCTTTTTGATTTTGAGGGTTTTATGCAAAGTATATTTTAAATTTATCACTTCAATATATATGGACAAAATGATGTTAATATTTATTTGCAGAAATTCAAGATGGTCTTGTATATGCCCAACTTTCTGTGCCTATAAATGCCAATCTGCTCCCAACTAGTGAGGTAATTCCTTCTTGGAACTTGTGTCCTGACTGAGAATATTAAGAAAATCTAATCAAAGCATTTTCTGATGAAATTTTCCATTTTAAATCTGTAATAATTAATCTCCTCCAACGTCTGAACTTTAAAACAAACACTGATGCATGGAATGATTCCACAGATCTTAAAAGCCACCTTTTAACCAATTAAAATTGTTTGTGCTCTCAATCTAACCAGAATGTGGAAGTTTCTTTATCTTCAAGATTGAAAGATGCAGTTTTTTTCCATTAGCAGTGATAACTTGGTGGAAATTTGTATTTGTGACCATTGACATATATTTTGCAGTTTTCTGTTGAAAGAGGAGATTCAATTGATGACATATTGCATGAGCTTCTTCAGAAGGGAGATGCTGCACAAAAGTACGGGCAGGGATCTAGAAACATGAAAATTGACAACTGTATCCTTCTTGATACTTTTGTACAAGGACGGGTGCTTTCTTCTGGTTCTCAAACCAGAGCTTTGCAAATCCATTCAAAACGCTCTAAGAAACACATGTCTATGAGACAGCATAAAAAGTGTGGATCATTACATCTTCCTCAAGAGTTCCAAAAGTAAGTTAAAAGTACACTTCCTGACAATATGTTGATCCTTACTATTATTTTTTAGCGCTGCAATTGTTATAATGTGTATTCTTGTTGTGAGGAATCTTTTATTTCAGCATCAACTTTTGTTTGGGAGTTTTAGTTTTATGCTGTGTACAAATAATGTTTTATACATGTTTTATTGGTCACACTTTTCCTACAATGGTGTTTTTTTGTTCCCTAATAGTTAACTCTGCTTGCAGATTCGACATTTTCAAGCCAATGCATGAAATGTGGAAAGATTACGTAATGCAGCTTCTTAAATCCACTGGGTACATCTTATGTATCATTTTTGTTGAGTTGAAAATGATCTGTTTCTTGTCTTCTGATTCTCCAGCAATGGGGGATGTAATTCATGATTATTTATGCTACTTTCCTCTTGAGGCTTTTATGACTATTAACTCGTTTAATATTGCAGGAATAATCAATTGACTCAATGTCTCCTAGGTGCAGATCTACATGGTGCTTTCATTTTAGGTTTGAGCACATTCTTTTTTACTTTCAAATGAGTTAAAAACACCTAAGATAATCTTATAATAAAAAAGGAAAAGTTTCATACCAGGACAATTATTAAGGACAATTATTTTATATTAATTTTTTTCTCAAAAGATGAATGTGTTTTAATGTGTAATTCTTTTATGTACATTGAAAAGTGTGTTAAAATTTCTGTTATATATATATTACAATTTGTTCATATTTGTGCTCGATGTGGATCTCCAGCAACATCTTAAACGTGAAACTAGATATTTATGGGTGGTTTAATAACAACTCGATAGGAAGTGACATGATAGTCTCAATAGACTCACTAGAATAGGGTATGATATCATCTTAGAAAATAAAGTTTAATTCAACCTTACAAAATCAGTTTGTATATTGGGATTTGCACTCAATTATAATTTTGTCATATTTTAATCGATATGAAATCTCATTTTTAAAATTATGGCAATGAGTTCAATAGTGAAGATAACCTGCCGGTTGGTTGATGGTGCAGACCAAGTGTTTAATTTTCTTGTTTAAGAAAAGATTCCCTTATCTGAACCCTCCCTTGACTTTGAAATCCCCACTTTCCTGCGTAACCTTTTTCACAGTCCATTAGAAGAAAAAGAGTTGTGCTTCTGATATATGTCTATATGAAAAAATTAATTATTTTAGCCTCTATTATATAATCATCTGCATGTTATCACTGATTATACCAAGTCTATCTGTTTTTGCAGTTGTGGAGTGTAAAATAACTTACTTTACAGGAATTTGTGGCATCATGATTCGTGAAACTGCAGAGGCGTTTGGGATAATTACTGAAGATGATAAATTTCGAGGTAATAGAGACTTGCGTTGCATTATCAAAGTTTGTTATTCCTGTAAGCTTATATAAAGGTATACTGCTGTTTCTAGATTGTTAGACCAAACACATTTTCCCTAATTCCTAATTCTGCTGCCTCTTAAAATTGTGGGCGTATCTGAGCAATTATGCAAATCATGACACAAATTATCACATTCACTTAAGAAGATTAGATGGGTTTTGACTTACTTTCACCTGTTCTCTCTTGTTCTGAGAATTCCTTAATCCTTATTTTAGGTTCATTTGTATCCCTTTCAACATTGTGAATTAGTTGATAACGAACTAGGAACCTTTACCATAACAAATTCTGGAATTTTTTTGGCTGAAGTTTAAGTTGTGATGATTTCTCTATCCTGAGATCCATCTCTCGTTAATCTATTCGTTTCAAACTTGTGATGACCATATATTTACTCTCTGTTTGGTATCGTGCAGTTGTTCCCAAAAAGGGTTCCGTGTTTGTGTTCCAAGTTGATTGCTGGAAAGTCACTCTGCATGGAGATAAACTTAGTTCAAGAAAGGTTGGATTATGATATTGGTGATGATGATCCTGCAGTTTTTGATGATGGTACTTCATCCTTTTTGAGGTGTGAACCTTGTTACTGTCATCTTGTGTTGTGCTTGCTATTCTATGTTTTTTACAATGTTTTTCTTATTGTAAAACAGAATATCCGTAAACCCCTGTGTGTTTAAATGCTGATTGGTTGAAGAATTCTGAGCAGGAAGAAATATGTTCAGCCGTAATTCACTCAACAAGAGTTAATCAAATTATACGAACTAGATATACATCAATTTTTATATTTCAAATTGATATTCATCATCATTACAAGTATCTCATAGCTATTCTAAATTAGTTTTTTTTTTTGTCATAATGAGCCTTGCTTTAAGGCTGTACAGTAGACAGCAATCCAAAGACTTTCTTTTGATATTAAATAAAATATTTCATACAACTATAACTACCATTAATATCTTTCCCATTTCTTTATATCATTGCAGTTTTGTACAAATTTAAAATGTAGTGGTTTATTGCTTAATTCCAAATACAGTGAATAAATATACTTCCAAAAAATAGTAATAATAATAACCACACATACAGCCAACATAATAAAAAAAAGTAATTGCATGATAGCACATGTGGTTATCAAACATGTTTTTTGAATCTAGTCTAGAGCACAACATTTGATTTTTTTAAAGTTATTTTACCAAGGACCCCCATGTCCCCAAATAAAAGTAAAATGAGATGAAATAAAAATTATTTACTTTAATCACACACGACCCATAAAGAATTATTTACATTTGTTTTAAAGAAAGAATAATTTAAATTCTTACTTCAACTACATCTCCGTCTTTGAGTTTTGTGTTGGGCAGTACTAACTGTCCATTAATCACAACCAGCCTTCCCTCCAAACCAACTTTTTGAGCAGCATCAGTAGCAGTGCTACCAGCTCTTAACCTCAAAATTTCACCATGAGGCCAACAAATAATTACCACTTCCCCAAGAGAACCGTGAAGATCATAAAGCTTTGCGTCGTACTTTGTTTGCTTCACACTTACTTCAGACCGCAATTGCTCTTCCCAGGAAAGCATTGTTCTCAAAAGCTTCACCTAAAACATGAATTACACAGTCACTGCAACATTCATTGACATTTCACAAAACTACGGGAATTGCGGGGTGAAAATAAAATATCACTTTCACTTTCGGACCGACATTTTGGCCAACTATGCAAAATAGACTACCTGATTGCTACCATCTTAACTGCATTTGAAATTTTAAATTTGCAACTACAATCATTACCAAAAATAAAAATAATGATCTGCAAAAAATATAGATTTTGCTTTGAGCAGAGCAAATTTCAGATTTCTAGATCAGCAACATTTTAATATGTAACCAATTTAAGGGACAAGAAGAATCAATCTTGAAATGAAGCGACTGAAAATCTACATAGCATGAAATAAAGAAAATAATTGCATTTATATTATTTGAATGGCTATGATGATTTTGACACGGAAAGAAAACAAAGGAAAGCAAACAAAAGCAATTTCCATTTTCACAATGCGTATAAGATAATACCTTGTTATTGATGCCGGCTTCCGCAGAAGTTGATGCTACCAAGTCAAATTTTGAGTGTGATGTTATCCGGTCAACTTGTCTGCCCTCAAATACAGCCGACACAACAGCCCAATATTCAGATTCTTCTTTCTCAGTAAAATTGATAACTTGGATGAATGTTGGGAGTAGTCGTCCAAATTGGTCTTGCTGCGAATTATGCAAATAATATTATAAACATTATTTAAATATATTATTTTTTATGCATCTTCAGTATTAAAAAGTTTTACTTCTCATGTAAATGATGTGTAACCACTACATTAAATGAGTTTAATCACAAATGCAAACTAAATTCTAAATTATAAGAATCAAATATTTCAAAACAATTATTTTATCCATCGCGTGGCATTCGAAAGATCATAGAGACTAAGTAACATGAACCATTCATCTTTAAAACCAGAAATATGATATAGGATTGACATAAGTGATGAAAAATTAAAAAAAAAATGTGACCGATTAATATGGATACAGAGAAATAACTAGATACAATCAGAGCGGTACTTTATTATTTATGTTCTGGAATATAATGCTAGTTGTATAATTCATTTGATTTTAATATTTTTCTTCACTACCTGAGGACATAATGTTTCCTAAAATGAACTATTCAATCCTTATGTTTTACCGAGCACATAGTCGACACAGGAGAATAAGCTCTAACAAAAAATTGATGGATTACTGAGAATTTCGTCAATAGTAGTAATTACTGTACACCTTCAAATATTGACTTGGCATATGGCTGCCCAAAATGAATAAAGTTTTTCTCTATAGTAATTTCGACACCACAGATACATTTACAGCCCATGTTGGTGATTATGAACTGTGTCTACATTGCTGATAAATCAAAATAAACTAAAATGTAGCGTACAGTTATATTCTCTTAGAAAAACATACCTTGTGATACATTCCATCTCGACATAGTGTGTACTTCTCTAAACAAGTACACCAATCTCCATGTCCTGGTTCAAACCACCATTCATCAGATACCTGAAGCACATCAATAGGAAGCAAGTTGACCCAGGCAGTTTAAAACTTAAAATACACAAAGGAAAAAATGACAGAACAGCAGGATCTGGTCATGGAGAGAGCAATACAGAATACAGCAAGCTAGTCAGTAAGCTTAACTGTCACATATAGTGATCCATCCAAGAATTGGCTTCTCAGTCGGTGTTACTAATCAATGTGTCCTTTCCATAAACCATTCATCATGAGCCATCGCTTAGTTAAAAATGTTAATTTAAGTATCAAACCTTTTTGAATAGTCGTGCATAAGCTTCCCAGCGCTTGATATGGAAAGATCTTCTGTCAGCAACTGCTTCAGAGGCAGGTAGTCCAAAGCTAACAGCAACTAGCAATTCTCTTTCATCATTTTCTACACTGAAGAGATAATGAACACGAGTGATGAAAATCAATATGGGTAGCTTTTTACAATATAACATCCATTTGAAATGAAAGTGTTATGCACCTGATGATAACAGCAGCAAGTAAGTGACTTCCTTCTACTCTGAGAACTGGATGTCCAGCCTTGAATGACTTATATTTAGTTAATAAAATATCTGAAGAATTTCCTCCCCCTAAATCTTTGGAGAAATGGGAGGATGCTTCTGTTTCAGGTTCATCCATTCTGTCTATGGATAAAAACGGGTTTCCAGTTTCCTTGTAAAGCCAGTGTGCGGCAAGTCCATGTTCAGCACACTCATGCATCCTCTATCATGCAAAATGATAAATGAAAATATGAAGAACTAAAATACAAAATAGTAAACCTACAGCATATGAAAATAATTTAGCACCTGTGTTCTTATTTGTACTTCTAAAGGTGAGCTGTCAGGACCTTGAACTGCAGTGTGCAAGGACTGCAATATTAATAGGTTAATACAATCATGAGCATAATTCTCATGACTAAAAGAACAAGATCGCTTTCAGTTTAGTTCATGAAAATATGAACAGGAAAGCCTAACCTGATAGCCACTAGGCTTTGGATTAATGATGTAGTCATCAAATTCACCATCTATTGGAGTCCAAAGCCTGTATAACAAAAGATAAAATAAACATATCAATTTAGAGCCATTTTCAAGGGACAATAGGGTTGGTGAATTAAAAAAGATCCCTAAGATCTATACATCTAACCTTCCACTCTTAAAGAATAAACACAATGAGCACACAAGTTCGTACCCACCTCACAAGATAGTCCAAAAAACTGATAAGGAAAAAATGATGGAAATGTAGAAGAGATTAATTTAGTTGATGGGTTTTTCATGGTTTTTTCTCTAGGAGAATATCTTATCCTCCTCTGCTTCTTTGCTGCATTATTAATTCTATTGTGGATTTCTTTCCTTGTTAAGTAAAAAAAATATAAAAAATATACCAATATGTTGCATGTAAAAAAGGTTAAAATCAAGTTTATCTCTATCTTTATACAGTGATTGCATTTAATGACTTATATATAGGTTGTAGAATTAAAAATACTCTGAAATTTGATCATTTTTTTTACCTGTGTACAATGTCAAGCAGACTATAGCAACATTGAACTGCAGGACCATGTAAAGTTCCATTCTTGTCTCCAACAACTACTCTTAATGCACGTGCATCATATACCTTATCAATGCTTGTATCCTTTCGTTTCATCTACACAAGACACAATACAATCATGATATTTACCATTCAATTAGTTATTACCAAGTGATCTCCACAAACTTTAAGATCACTAGTGCAATCATTGCTCAGTAGGAAAGAAAAACATTCAACGCTAGTGGCATATTATAAAACGAATGATGGAGAACGTATTAATATTAAAATAAAATGAATATTAAAACTCATCATTAGAAACCTCAGCAAATCCATTTATTTCACTATCAGAGATCTTCCCAAATCCATGGGAACCTCAGATAAACAACCTATCTCCCACATCCCAAACTCGGGAATTTGAATTCATATCTTATCCTTATAAGAGAAAAACTTCTGCGTTACCCTATTTAAGATGTTACTTTCCTATTTGAACAAGTTGCACCACTATATAAGGGGATTTCAATCATCAAATCCGACTCATCCTTATGCACTAGCTAAACTCCTTGCTCGCCTAAGTATGAAGTGTCTTTGGTAGCACCCCGTATAACCCATCACCATTGGAGTAGAAAGCAAATGCAAGAGTCACACTGTTGGTATGTCTAATGTAGAAAACGAGATGATTTTGTAAAATTTTATTCCCTTCTGTTTTGTTGGGTAGAAGGTACAAGGAAAGATAAAAATATGTAATAAAAAACACATAAATGTCTCTAATAAAAAACTAAAATAGAAAAAAATATATATATAAGTATTTTGGTCTTTTTGTTTAGTGACCAAATTTCCACTTCCCATTCTTCGCACATTTGGATGAAACACGAATTAATATGGACCCCACACCTTTTTTTCATCCCTTCACCGTTAATTAAGCTTAAATAAAGGAGAAATAAAAAAGATCATGTTTTCCAATGTGGCTCATTTTTCCTTCCGCTTTAGGTCATTCCCAATAAACCATAAGAATCTAACATCACAAAATCCAAGATCACGCAAATATGCAAATCTTTGCCAAAGAAAATGTGATTCAATGTTTTACTCACATTCACCAGTGCAGGAAAAAATAAACGAAGACTAACATCAAAAGCCTAGATGGTAGTTTGTGGGGGTGTTTTGAAGTAGGGATATCCATGAGAACATTGCCGAATAAAATCCCGGTCCTTCCAATAACATTTCTTGCTCACAAGAAAAGATGTGGTTAGCGAGAATAAACTTGTTCTACAAAGATTTACAACCACAAAATTTGACGGAAACCTTAGTACTCACAGCAATATTGTTTTTTCATTAACAAGGTGTCATTATTCACTATCATCTTGCTCCTATTAAACTATAGGAAAGAGAGAGACATTGAGCTCAGACCATGTGTTTCTAAAACAACACGGATGTTTATGAAATCAATACAATAAATGGAGAAGATTTGATATCCTCTAATAATAAAGATATGATATGGATATAAATAAAAACATTTCTAATATACATATATAATTTAGATATTCTTTCAACAACAAAGAAAGTTACGTAGATTTGTGTATCTTTTGGCAATCAAGCCAACTTTATGACAATCCCATTTTAAGAGTGTACAACAACTGGCATCCAACAATTGATTTGTGAGCTCAAAGAGGAACCAACTCCCAAGTATTACTACTTTGAAGGGTACACTTCTCATCAATCATCGATTGTCACTAGTCTAGGAGAGATAAAGCTTCAGCTGAGGACTTAGGAATAGGAATAGTAGATAACAAGCACAAACAAATATAATGTATGGTGGAAAGTTGATGATAATTGAGGTTAATATAGTGGGGAGAAGGATTACCGGTAGAACATGTATCTTTTCTATAATAATGGGCCAGTGGTTTTCAGAAGAGACTAAATCTGATATAGGAGAAGGACCACACATAACCTCTACTTATCATTATTCGTCAAAGAGGAATCCCATACTGGAATTTCAATAGTGTGAATGACGTTAATATACTTGAGTTATGGCAGAGTCATATAGTGGTGATGAACGAAGATTGACAGTGGTGGAAAAGTGACTACATATATCGTCATTACAAGGAACAAGTGTCTACGGAACAAACTCCAAGAAAGAGATATTTAAAAACACAATACAAATTAGTAAACAACTACAGAGAAAGAGTATCTCCACCATGTGAGGTTACATATAAAACATGTGGTACCAAAAACACGTGGAGGAAGACTTAGAATGGGGGGAAATGATAGAGTGGGGTATCTCATCATTAAGGACAAGAGATGGCATCTAGCTAATGAGATAACATACTCTAAGGAGACATCCCCCCAAACACAATGAGGAAAATGATTGTGAAAAAGTGTCCGAGTACTTTCTATTAGATGTTTGTTTTTGGGTCAGTTACTCTATTTTGTTCAGGGGTACGAGGATAGGAAGTTTGTTGAAGAATACAATTGGATGTCATGACCAATTGGAATGGGTGAGACAAATATTCACAGGTTGTCACTACGAAAAACACGTGTAGATAAACCAAATTGTGTTTTGATTTCATTAAAAAAGTTTGAAATATAAAAAACACATTTGATTAATTCTTCATTAACTAAATTTAAGTACATCAAGAATAATCATCAATAAAGGTAACAAAATATTTAAAAATGGAAGAAGTAATATTATAGGAAGGATTCCAAATATCAAAGTGAACTAAAAAAAAGGAGAAGAAACTTTTTTACTAAAACTATCAAGAAAAGAATGACGAATGTGTTTTCCTACCTGACATGACTCACAATTCAAACTAGACAATTTTTTTCTCTAATAATAAAGATATGGTAAGAGAATAAATAAAAAATGTTCTTAATAATACATACATAATCTATATATTCTTGGTTATATAAGACATGATTCTTATTTCTACAATTATAACGCTAACCATACATATGATGCCATAATTTTATACAATTGCATACCTTACTGTATAAACTATACAGGCTTTTTAATCGGCTGGATAAGGTAATTTCCATTCCTGGAACATAACTGCAAATACAGACAAAAACCTTTAAGAACTATAAAATTGTTTATACCACGGCACTGTAGTCAGCAATAGACAGTGCTTCAAGAAACACAAAAATATGCTTCACCATTCACTTGCCGTGGACGATACCAAAATGTAAAAGTGGTAAAAGATAATGGTAAACAAGAACATACGAAGCTGATATAGTCATTTCCCGCTCAAGTGCTTCCTCACAAATTACCAATGATGCCAAAGCTAACCCAGCATCTTGTACAACCTTTGGTTTGGTGCATGTCCCAAGATTACTCCCAATACTATTGAGATAGTTAGCCCGTTTTCTCCGATCCAACAATATATCAAATGGAACTACAGCTTCCAAAAGATCCTGAAAAGTAAAATTAAAAAAAAAATTGTTCTCACCCTTTCCTGAAACTTGTTGAAACAATGAAGATGTAACATTGCCTTACTGCCTCAGTAATTACTTAAACTATCAATCATGAACGTCTAAGGACAAGGAGTTCATTTCAGATAGCCCCCTTAAATTTATCTTTAGAATTTTTATAACCATAATATACTTTGAATAAAATACATTCGATAACAAGGACTGAAAGAAGATTTTACAGGTTTCTTTCAAACTTGAAATATCCTTTTTTTTATTGAGCTACATACGGGATATTAAGAACAAGTTAAAGTAACAATACTTCCTTGTTCACATACTTTTCAGTCTCACTTCCCCTCCTCATTCATTTTTTTTCTATAATATTAGTAGAAAACAATTGGAACTTGCAAAATAACAGAAATATATAAGCAAACAGTATAATCATTGAATTATTTTTACTCCTTCATATTTCATAGCCAGGACAAACTAGCATTTTGGTGTAAGATTTTACGGTGGCAATAAGCACTAGCATAACCAGAAAGCAACCACAAATGAAAACTGTACACCAGAATTTAATCAAATCTAATGATCATACATACAGTACAAACAAGTAGAATGAAGTAATCAACCCTTGCACTTAAAAATTCTTACCTTCATACTCACATCCCCATTGAATGTCAAGGATCCGTTGTAGAAAGGTGTTGAATTGTTCTCATTCAAATGTATCAAATTGCCTTTTACAGAGAATCTTCTCAAGTTTCCTGTTCTGCTAGTAGGACTCCACATGGAAGCCAAATCAGCTCGCATCTTTTGAAATATTTGAGGCTGGTATCAACGAACAAATACAAACATAGGTGGGCCAGTGTCAATAAATTATAATGGTATTATTATGTCATCTTGATAATGCTAACATTTTGTTGTTTATCTTAAAACTTGGGTTTGGGCTCAATTTAATCTTACAAAACTAACGTATAAGGTAAGAATTGTTCTCCATTCATATAGACTTTAATTTAGTCATCTCACTAGTTGATGTGAGATTTATAGCACGCCTCTCACGTCAATAACTAAACATCTCGATGAAATTTGCAAGACTTGACATGTAATGTAAGGATGGTCTGATGGACTGACTAGTAGGATTAGGGTTGTCCCCCACTTATATTCTTTAATTTGGACATGTCACTAGTTAATGTAGAACCTACAACTACTTAAATACAGAAATTTAAATAGTGTAACTTTCCGATCATCCACTTCCTGTTTAAAAATGAGATAAAATAATAAAGGTCCAGCAAATAGCTTAAGGGAGGTGAGAAGATTTTCATAGGGCGGAGACCTTCATTGTTTCAGTATTTTTGTCTTTCTTCTGTGTCTAAGGTTCTTATAAGATTATATTAATATAATTGATCACTATCAAAGCAAAAGAAACATATATACTAATAGAAGACCTGTAGAACAGCAAAGCATAAATCTTCCAGTTCAGCTTTCAACGCCCACAGACCCAATCTTGAAGCAAGTGAACACCAAATGATTAAGGTCTCCTCTGCAACAGCTTGAGCTTTTTGCAATGGAAGAGCATGACTGCAGAGAGAGATAGTGTCACCTAATAAAAATGACCTATGAAACATAACTTATAACCTGCTTATCTAAAAAGTCAAAAGGCCCCACATGGCTAAGTTTGCTGGTTAAAGATGGCTACTAAAGCAAGGAAGTAAAAATCACTACCAAAAACCATGAAGAATTGAGAGGGCTATAATGTTAAAATAAATTTTGTTTCATCTTCAAATAACAACAGATCTGGAGTAAAAGGCCAGAAAAGGGAAAATAAGCAAGACCAACAATAATTGGGTATAAAAGGAAAGAAGTTAAGAAGCCCGGAGTAAGTACATTGTTCTCATGTTGTGAAGACGATCTGCAAGCTTGATGAGCACAACACGTGGATCATCAACCATTCCCAAAAGCATTTCTCGTAAATTACTTGCCTAGCAGATTATGAATGTAACATATCAGAAAAGTCTGCTGCTAATTCCACCACCCTCTACCACGTTTTACAAATTTCAGAATGTGTATAGTTTCAGTATTGTCTTGACCAACCACCAGATGCATTATATTGATAGATACAAAAGATTGTTGCATTGACCTGTATTTTGGAAGCTTAGTATCGTAAAATGAAATGGATTGTGCACAAAATTGGCCAACCTCAAGCTTCTATAAGAATAAGTATTAAATATCTATTATAGAGAAAGAGGATGATATGATACAATCTTCTCTTCACAATTAATCTTTATATTGTTTAAAAACCATCTTAGACATCCATTGTTTTCAGTATATTTTGATATTGATGATTAACATGATACCAAAGTAAACTTGAAAGTCTCAAGAGCTAATTGATATAATATATATATATATATGTGTGTGTGTGTGTGTGTGTGTGTCAAAGGCAGATTACGTACCTCTTCTTCGCCAAGGACACCCTGGTTTACACTTACCCTTCGATGTCTGCGTAATAGCTGCAAAAGTTGATGCAGTTATTGCATAATATGGTAATAAAAGAAAACAGCAACAATCTCCAGAGTTGTTAGGAGAATTAAGCTTGAAGCATCTAATCCACAAATACAATGAAATAGAAGAATATGTCACTAAACTCTTTCCCTATTGCACCATACATCTGCATTAGCTATGAGATAACTGTTAGAGCTTAAGATTCCTAAAAACTTGAGATATTAGGTTCATAGTTGAAAATGGTTTAGAGGTTCATGGTAACTTGTAATGAAATTTATTTCAATTATGAAAAATAGGGCAGCTAGGTAATAGATAGAGACTTTAATGCCATGCCCAAGACCAATACGAGCCAAAAGCTTTAGAATAAGTTTGTAAGATGAATGGATACAAAGATTTCTATATCTTTATTTCAATCAAGGTGAGTAGCAAATTGCATTCTAAAATCTAGCAAGCTAACTATTATGTGCCTCCCACCTCCTTCAAGATACAAAAAAAATTCAAAGATATGGTACCTGATTAATGTAGCTTAACCTTGAAACACTAGCTACCAATTTGACCACATCATCCCCAAACTCTGCCCGAATGTCCTGCAGACTTTGGCAAGTGTCATCGACCACGTCATGTAAAATACCAGCCACAACAGTGTCAATAGCCTGAAACAGAGTATCACTATCTCAAACAAAGGAACAATTGAATAGAAACATGTTTTCGACCTGCAGTGCATTTAGCTGAAAAATGCAAACGATAACAGTATCATAAAAGTTAATGCAGTTCAAAGTAGTAAAGATTCAGTTTAGCTGTCTCAGTGACGTCAAAGGCTAAATCTGGTAAAAGAAAGACAATATTTTCAAAAAAAAATTCAATCAATTTAGAAACTGAGATGTGCAAGAAAGATATGGGAGATTCGGTGGAAACTGCAGACATTTAAAAATAATAAAACAATATATCATACATTATCCAATAGTTTAATATCAAAACTAAAAATTATGTATAAATGAGATAAATGATATTGACATGTATCAGTATAATTAATAGTACTTCATCAACTTTAGTGTTCCACTAATATGTTTTTCAGATTTTTTGTAACATCATAAAAGAAGACCATCCCCAGTATGTTTGTTGAAATTTATGGTGTATTAAAAAATATATATGTTCTAATTAATGATACTGTCATTATATGCCTGGTTAAATGATGATGGCATCATGATCAAATTTATTAAATTATAATTAGGTCTGCCATTTTGTTTGTTCCATAACGGTATGGGTTCTCCTGAGTACATTGGATGATGAAGGGGCGATGAGGACGAAAGGAAGTCGTGAATGCCTTCTTTTTCTCCAAAAAGTAAAACAAATCTAGTCACTATTAATAGCTGATCATTGGAGTTCATACTCGTTTACCACTTGATGGAACCAATGCAGCCAAAATTCTTCCTGTGTGGATACAATGTGTTAAATAAGGGTCTCCAGTCTTCCGCATTTGGCCACGATGTGCTTTTCTTGCAAATGCTATAGCCTTCTGTACCTACCTTCACACATAAGGTGTTTTAATGATGTAAAAAGATAACATACAAGTCATAATACAACACAAGTACAGATATTAAACCTTTGCATCGTTAAATATTGGGTAACCAGTAACATCTACTCCATCCAGCGTCACTGTACCTGCATGTTATAAATTGTGCTAATAAGAAAACTTACGAATAGACCAACCCTATTATATGATGACAGAAGCGGCAACAGAAACTTTCTGTGGCATGCAAAGAACTATGAATTGTATATCTCAGCACTATCGACATGACTTGATGCTCCCCCTCAAGTATTTCGGATACGATATGACACTTACAAAATTATATAGCAATAATAAATGTAGACTAGATGATATACAATAAAAAACTTCATAGAACATAATAAATATATAAATTGTAATTTCAAATTAATAACATGATTCTAGTACATTACTAATGTTGGAGATCCTACCGCCACTAAGAATAAGATCATATTAGTATATATAAGTGGGGTTAGTAAGATTGAGTTACGCATAAATATATGTACTAAGATGATACCAGAATATGATATAGAGTCATACAGAGTCCACTCTAGTTAGGTTTTTGGGGCTTTTATGCCACCGTTATAATTCTTTGTCCTCGTAAATCACTTCCTAATTTCTAGAAAAGTATTGATATATTCCTTTCTCCCACGAAGGGGATTAGTTTCCGTTTTTGGTTCATCCAAGAATAGAGCTTCTATATTTCTATCTTATACGTGTTTCTATGTCTCAAATGCAATCCGTAATATTATATTGTCATAACTTGTTTAGAGACTTGGATATACGTGAAGTACTATCAGAACTGAATACACGAAGCAAGTACAAGTATCCGTGCACGTGCTTCATAGGACACTATCTTCAGCAAAAGTCTTCAATCCGCAAATTCGTGAAATTAAACAATCATAAGCGCTTAAGCGACGCTTTAATTTGGCATCAGAAATCACGTAAGCATATTAAATCAAATTCAACCGCAATCGTGCAAGAGAATTTAAAATAAAATAAAGAGAGGAAAACAGAAGAAGAAGAAGAAGAAGACGCGGAACCTGGTTGCTCCTGCAGTTTAGGCCACAGGAAATCGACCTTAGTGGATAGACAAGCGCCGGAGGCAATTGCGACGGCGGTGACGGCAACCTGTGTGATGGCTGAAGAGACGGCGCTATGGACGGATGCGGCTTTGGCAGCGGCGGCGATTACGTTATCGGAGGTGAGAACAGGAGTGAGAGACGTCGGAACAGCGATTTGGTCAAGCAAACAGCAAAATCTGAAACGGTTAGGTTTGAAGGATCGGAATCTGCGAAGAAATGGAGATTTGTTCTGAGCTGCTAACATTTTGGAGCGTTGGCATGAGAGCACGCTCATGCTCATAGTTGTTTAACAGTGAAGTAAATAGTGATGATGGAAGAGACGGTTATTCTCCCGGGAAAATGGCGTGAGAGAGAAAATGAGTGGTTGAAAAGGGAAAAAAGGAATCTATGGCCACGGTTGCTGATTTTTCTCATTGAAATCTCGTTTTGTATTTTTGTGCGATGCATCTCTTCTTCACCACTAACGCTTGGTATTCTAGAGGATAAAGAAGGAGCAAGTGCCATGCCTTCCTAAAACAAATTGTATTTTATTTAAATATTTTTTCTGAATATATTTAATTTAATTTAAAAATAAAAAATAAATAAAGAGGATAATGACTATGTAAAATAGTTTTACAGTGTAATTTTTACATCATTATCGTATTAGTTATTATTAATAAATTTTCACATAATTACAGTAATAATATATTTATTTCTATAAGATAATAGACCAATCATATATGGACAACCACATTTTTTTTTACAACCAGATTACAACTCTCAATACTATTATTTTAATACCTTTTTATATCATTTAATTATAAATTTACTTTTTACTATATATATTTATTTCTAAATCTATCACATCAGGGTTGTATACAACTCTTTGAGTTGTCACACTATTATTTTCCAAGATAATAACCTGTCAAACCGTGCTAATAACACAGTTAAAGAAAATAATAAATTAAATATGAAATTATTTATTTAGTTAATATTTATAAAAAAAACTTATTATTATATATATATAAAGTATTATGTAAAGAGATTCCAATATTTTTTTGGTAAAAGTATTATTGATTGTAGATAATGATGGATGTGCTGTTCATGTTATATAAAGACCAAATTTGATAATTTTAATAGACAAATTCATGGTGCAGTTTACTGAATGAAAATAATGTGGCTAAAATAATTTATATATTAATTAATGTATAGATACTTTTGTTTTGCATTGTTTCTTTGAACTTTTATTTGTTTGGTTTGTAAAGTAAGTTACTTAACCTATATATTTAATCAATTTCATTTTTTATATTTTTCTTGTAATAGTTTTTTTTTTCTGGAAAAGACCTTTGGAATAATTGTTATTTATGAAAATGATTTCATTTAAAAGTGATTTTCGGAGGAAAAATTATTTAAAAATTATCCTGAATAACTTTTGATTTTAGTGTACGCTTTTATAGAAAAAAAAAACTAACTTTTCTCAACAAATATTTAATGAAAAGGAATTCACATCAAATAATTTCTTTTATCAATCATTGGTCCTTAAATATTTCACATGTTATCAATTTAGCCATTTGAAAAAACAAAAACAAAATACTGTCCCTAAATCTGTAAAACTACAAATTAGTTTGTAAATATTATAATTTAATAACAAAATAGTCCTTGATTAACAATAAAATAGTTGTACAAAACTTAACAATTCAACTTAACAGAAAGAATTTTTTATATTTAAATATTTTTTATTCACTTAAAAAAAATTAACAACATTTCCTAAAGACCAAAATTATCACTTACATTTACCCTTTATTTCTTTCTTTATATATGCATTTGAAATGTGATGAAAAGGGAGGGTACCCGCATTTAGACAAATGTGCTTAAAACGTGCAGCGAAAATGTTTTTTAACAGAAATGGTACAATTTGATAAGCAAATTATGAGATTTTGAAAAAAATATTCATAACCTGGTATCATCGTAACACAACTTCATGGGAAGAGTTTGAATTTATAAAAAAAAAAAAAAGTTTAATTACCTTTTTCGTCTCTATATTTATAGCTAATAGTCAATTTGGTACAGTGGTTTTTAAAAAATTCAATTTGGTCCCTAAGTTTTCTAAAATGTATTCAAAATGGTCTTTTCTGTTAAATATCACAAAATAAAATGGCGTTAAGTGGTGCTTATGTGACAGACACTTGTAAGTTACGTGGATGGTGCTTACATTACTTTAGTGAATACTGAATTAGGGTTTAGGTTATTCAAATTGGGGATTTCGAATTTCTGATTTAGGGTTTCTGATACGAGGATTGTTCCCCTGGTTGGATTCTGTGGTGCGCTTCCCTGCTCCGTTTCCATTCGGAGGTGTGCTCCCCTCATTCGATTTTGTGGTGCGAGTGAATTCAGAGGTACGATCTTGTGTATCATCATGTAGCTGTATCCGAATGGAAGTGCAACAACAACGATCGAATTCTAGCCATGGTGGTGGGAGTATGACGACTTTTGTTGCTCCCATTTGCGATTGTGGGGAATTTGCGGTTTTGAGAACCGCAACAACGGTCAAAAAATTGTGGGAGGGAGGCAATTTTGGGGTGTCCAAAGTATAAGGTGAGATGTATTAAACTATGACTTATGAAAAAAAATGCATTGGTATTGATTTTTTGCTTATGGTTTTGTCTAATACAGAGTAGGAGTGGCGTAAGCATGGGATGCAATTTTTTTAGATGGTGCAAGTGCATTGAAGACATTGGGGATGAC
>Ga0123342_1005024_pt1 | contig 19602 bp, 16 predicted proteins | sample Turbeawhitnodule_FD_89960 | JGI IMG/M metagenome (GOLD analysis project Ga0123342, IMG submission 89960) | Root nodule microbial communities of legume samples collected from Mexico - Turtle bean Mexico white nodule | ecosystem: Host-associated > Plants > Roots > Nodule | place: Mexico: Nepantla... | reverse complement strand
ATTCAATCTGTCTTTCATCTATAGCAATGATACATATATATAACCATAGCATTAGAACCGTACAGAACCGTACAGATTCTTTTTCTAACATAACATCTGTAATTAAGACTAATTATAGACCCAGACCCATTAATAGTGATTATATTCCTATAATTAAGTCTAATTATAGACTCATTAATAGTGATTATATTCCTGTAATTAAGTCTAATTAAGTCTAATAATGATTTTGTCCGGTAATAGACAAAAACAAATATTGGTTCTATCCATGGAAAAAAGTATAACTTTTCTTATATTTTAGATTTTTTGTTTTTTGTATTGTTCCTCAGTTGTACCTTTAAAATATATTGATTTTGATAATTTAAAATATATTATTTTTTTATATATTAAAATCAATGTATTTTGAAGGCACATTAGAGAGAAATCACAAAAACCCATTAAAAAATAAACTTATATATTCTACTTATTATGGTCGAGACATTTTTAATGATTTAATGCAATACAGTACAAGAACAAGAGACCTGTGAAGGTTGATGAAAATCAGGATGAAGAATTATTGTTTACTTCTTATAAATTTTTGTCGAAAACCAATTTGTACATCTATCAAATTTCTTCAAGGATATTTAGATTAATGATTTTTTTTAAAATTTCCTGGACGCATAATATACAGATTTTCCTAGAATAAAAAGTGTAAACGTACTGTTAATTTTAATTCTTAAATAATTTTAAATCATGTAATTTTTTATAATCAAGATATTTCAATGTAATATTAATATATTATTTAAATTTTAAAACATATTAACGAGTTTTCTTTATGACTAAATTTTATTATTAAATGTGGTTATGAATGAGTATGTTTTTTTTAAATTTGAAATGAAATGAAATAAGATTTTTTTTGCAATAAAAAGCAAATTATTTATATGAGTTAGTTGAAGGAAGCAATGAAGAAGTTTAAGTTAGGAATTGAAATGAATGAATTAGTGAAATATTAATGAGGTAAATGTAGTAGATAAGAGTTAATAATGGAGAGTTAGTAGTACTTAGAAAGCGTGAGAAGTAGTCTCAATCAGTTTCCACAAGTGCATTAATTAGCAAAAATTTATGGGTTGCCTCAACCACTATTGCAAGCCGAACTTGAATACCTCAACCATTTGTGTTATTGATTACTACTTCTGCAATTATCATCACTTTATGTTCGTTGTTCGTTGTTCAAGATCAACATACCCTTCATGCCCATTAGAAGGGCATCAATATTCTTCTTCCTAACGTGCCATGTCCATCTTTCTATTTAATTCCATTTCACCATTTAAGCCCTACCATCCTAACCACTACCACACAATTACCATCTCATACTTCTTCATAACCTTCTATTTTTTTTAATTTTTTTTTTAATCAATAAAAAAAATTTATAAATAAAATGGTACATGCGATACTCAACCTGTGTACAAGATTATGTATAAAAACACTCCTAAAAATGACAAGAAAAATTACAATCCACATAATTATAGTATTTATGCAAAACTCAAGATAAAATCAATATTAACAATAATCTAAACACATCCTACCTTGTAACTATCATACAGAAACATAAAATGTTCAAAAAATAAAATCTTATATATATACTATATAGAATCAAAAAATAGGTTTAATCTTCTTTGTACTAAACTAGGTGAAATTGTTCTCTTGACTAAGAAAGACTACATGTTAGTCTTCAAGGTGAAACAAATCTCAAACTATATTTCATTATAAAAAACGTAGGAGAGAAACCAGAAAAATTAACACAAATATAATCATGTTAAAGGGTTCAACATGACAATGATAAGTAAATGATTGAAATGAGTGATCCATACTCATCCTTTCATCTTCATCTGTGTATAAAGATTTTTCTTGTTAATTTTCTTTGTTAATAGTACTTAATAGGGACCTATGTAATTAATATGATAGGTTGTACGATATGCATGCGTTCTTAACTCACCCCATTGGAGGACAAAGTGTCAATATTTCAAAAGATAGGATGAGAGATTGTTTAATTTATTATTGGTTCATCTTGTGGTCAACTATATATAAACACAAAAATATTTTATATTAACCAAAAGATACCGGTGTCACAAGCATTGGATGGAGTTGTGGAAAAGAAGGGGCAAAGTAAAGCAATTATTAATGCATTAAAAAATATAGGTAAACGGTTGGGTAGAGGCAATTAAAGTTGCATTTAGACTATTCAAGTCTCGGACCCAAATGCTTTTTTTTTCTTCATAATTTGTGAGAAATTCCTCTTTGCAATGCCCAATGCAACAACAAACAAAATGAGGAGAGATGATTGGTTTTTGTGCATATTGATTTTGGTTGTCAAATAATAAAGAAGAACACAAGTTTATCATGGTATGGGGCAGGGTATGTGAAAGTACATGTAGAAGATGTTATGAGCATCCGAATATTCGGTGACTTTACATTTTTATGTTACGGCGTGACAGTTTCTGTTGTTTATATGCACCCATGCAATATAACCTGTTTGGATAAAATAAAATGATATATCTTTTCTCTCTGTCCACGTGTTGCGTCTTCTCTAAATAACCTTTTTTTAATTCAATATATATAAATGTGAAATTAATTTGAATTAGGCTTGTGATTAGTTGAGTAATGTCTTCTTAAAGTGACGATTTCCCATACAAAAGTGTTTATAAGTAGTTCTTGTAGATATGGAATTGAGTTCCACGGGTGGACTTAATGATTGATTAAACCTTCTAAAAGAAGCTTTGATTAACTAAACAATTAAAATAAAGATAACTTATATAAATATCTAATAATCATGAAATTCAAATATGACACCATTTCTAACATTTATATTTTAGTTCAACTCATAAAATATTATTTTGATAAATATAAGTTCGTAAGGGTAATGTTTATATATAACATATATAATTATTTTTTCTTTTTGCTTTTACGTTCGGTGTTTTCAATGGAATCCAAAAATTGAAGGGGCTTTGATTTTATTGGATACGAAAAAAGTTCATGGCCAGTGATACCATAAGAAAAATGTTAATTATGAACATGTTTTCCAAAATTCAATAATAAAACGGAAAAAAATATTTATTCTGGTTAGTATTTGATTAATTAAGATATAGGGCTTTCAAATCCCTCTCCTTAGCCACCCACCCACATGGACATGATGGTTACATATGATACGTGAATCTATTCAATCAAGGATGCCCTAGATTTTTTTTTTCTTTCAAAAACACATTCTTCTTATCATTAAATAATGTCAAATAATACTAATCATTCTACATTATTATAATTAGCAAGAGTATTAATACCAGTATTGTCTAGTTTTTGTGCTAGTCACTTTGTTATTGTGTTTTCTTAATAAAAAATAATAAAAATATATAAAATAAAAAGATACTAGAAATGCCCCAACCCATGTATATAAAAAAAAAGCAAATTAAAAGACCAAACCTAACTATGAAGAAGTCAGTTCACGACATATCCAACCCCACCAAAACCTAACTTGTTGTGTATTGCTATGATTGTTATTATATAGTTTTATGCATTGATTTTCATACTTTAACCAGTAAATAACATTTCAATCATGTCTCTTGTGTAATTACGGAAAAGGTGATTCAGCATCGATTAAGTACATGCTTATACTAAATAATATATAATAAAAATTTTATACAATCACGTTGGTTATATTTATAGTGTCTAATTAAGTTGAACTAAATAATTTGTATTGCATGAGAATAAAGATTTTAGAAAGACAATATTACTTTGCTTAAAGCGTAGAAATATAATAATTTTGTCTTAAGTCAACTTATGATTTATTGTTTCTGGATATGTATATCAGAAACTCGATTACATTAGGTATTTGACCTTACATTTAGGTATTTGACCTTGTCAACTCTTGTGGTGTAAGTAGATAGTGTCATGAGTTGAGTTAATCTATTACGTACACGTAGATTGGACCTCAACAGAAGTAAAAACAAAAATTAATACTTAGTTGTTTTCACATCTTTAAATATTTGAATCTTGTTTTTTTTTTCAAAACTATTGCAGTAATTATATCCTTATTTGCATGAACTATGCATCTGGCACTCATATGCTAGAAATAAGGAAAATGCAACACGCAGAGCTTGGTTTTGAATGGTTCCTTTCCTTCTTCCTTTGCTTTGTGTAGTTGCAGTTTATGGTAGAATCTCAGTCACGGACTCAGCCAAGCTCGGCTGAACTTATTTGGAGACTCTGCGTGCAAACATATATAGCAAACTCCAACAACTACCTCTCAATGTAATTTAATGCAGACAGAGAAGAAAGAGAGTCCATTTGCATACTGCAAAGTCACAGCTCATCATCATCAGTGTATGAACCACTCACGCAATGACCCAAGAAAGAGCTCAATAACTGTAACAAACAACAAAATCAAAATGTACATATTATATTATTATATAATAATTATGTTAAGGTTACTATTATTACTAGCTTAATAAGTTGAATGTGAACCTTACATTCTATCGATCTTCGGTGATAATAAATATTCCATCTTCTTTTCTACCTTGTATATTATGACACATCCACCACCTCCTACCCCATTCCTACTCTCTCCACGTTAGCTACGTTCTTCAATACAACAACACAACCAAAATCACTTCGTGTCCATTTCCTCTTTCCCCTTCTCTCATCTTCACTTTCTGCCTTTTGCAAACGTACATTGCAGTTTGCAGGGCACCTTCTGGTGTTAGCTACTACCAGTTTTTGCTTACTTTTCAGGGAAGGATTGTTCCTATTTTTTTCTCTCTCTTTTTCTGGCCAAAATGTCAGACCGGGGTACCTTCTCCGGTGACTCGGCCGTGGATGCTAAGAGCAAAAAGGAACACAAAGTTTCTATACTGAAACTCTTTTCTTTTGCTGACTTCTATGACTGTGTCTTAATGACCATTGGATCTGTTGGGGCATGTATACATGGTGCTTCTGTTCCCGTTTTCTTTATCTTCTTTGGCAAGTTGATCAATGTCATAGGCTTGGCCTATCTTTTCCCCAAGGAAGCCTCTCACAAAGTTGCCAAGGTTTGTAGCAACAACTAACAACCTTTTCTTCTGTCCTCTTCCAAATTAACCTTATTTGGCTGGAAAAAAACAACAACACTATGATGTTTTCTATCAAGTGAAGGCTAATTTGGACTTAATTATTGCATTAAAGAAATGTTACTATCTTACCAGCTGCATGTTTAAATGTGGTACTTTTTGTCAATTTTGCAGTACTCTTTGGATTTTGTGTATCTAAGTATAGCAATATTGTTTTCATCTTGGGCAGGTATGGAAATTGCCAAGTCAAAAATCATGTATTATATATCTCAGTTGATTTAATTTATCAAATCTTAGTAACTAAAGAATATAATTAGTATTGATGTTGGATTGATTATATATATATAGAGGTGGCTTGTTGGATGCATACTGGGGAACGTCAAGCTGCAAAGATGAGAATGGCTTATTTGAAGTCAATGTTGAATCAAGATATAAGCCTATTTGACACTGAAGCATCAACGGGAGAGGTTATTTCTGCCATCACCAGTGACATTATCATTGTTCAAGATGCACTATCCGAGAAGGTATGCATTTTAAGCAATTAATATTTCTTGTTGCTTCCATGCATTTCTTGGATATGTTTCATGTTAATCATCTCATTCCCTTGTCAATTTCAATTTTACCTCATTCAGTTTTTTTTTCTGGCTTCTTCAATCTATATATCTAGTGAAAATGGTTTTCATTAATCATTATTAATTGCCGCTTCACCTTTTTCCGGTCTATTTTTAGTGTATGAGCCTTCCCCAATTCTTCAGCTTCCCCAGACCAGTAAGAGAAATAACTTTTTTTTAAGAAGATTTGTCTTCGTGCAATGTAAAACATTAAGAAAGTGATAATAGAAATAACGGGTAATGAGAGTAAAATGAATGTCCCTGAAAAATAGATTTGAAAATAGAAATATTTTGAAAAAGAACATTGAATAGACCTAGTTAAGATATAATAAATGCTCTGTGGGTAACAGCGCCAGTGGGTTGGGGACTTTCACTTGAAGCGGTGAAAAGTAACTTCAGCAGTTGACGTTTCTTATATATGGTTATGTTCTACCCTTCTTCTGCCTTTGTTTTGCCTCTGACACCATTGATATGTGAAAATCGAACAGTGTGGATTTAATGCATTCGATAGCATTTATGCCCCCGGTCGATATGGTTGCGTTGTTTTTAAGGTTTTGAGCTTTTTAGCTGAGCTGCATGTGCCTCCAATAAAACGAACACTTACTTCAGGATGAATGCCATTATGATGAGCATCTACCGACACTAGCTGTGTGACCTCTCACCAGACACGTAGCCACCACCGTGCCTCACTGAACCACTTCTATGGTTTTAAATAATGGAGCAACATTTGAAGAGTTCAATATTAATTATTTATCAGAAGACAATTAAACCTTGTTAACTTAACCTATTGTCATTGTAAAAGGTGTTGCACATTCTAAATTAATTATTTTTTTCATATGGGTTTTCTCCTGTGTACTTCGTTAGATGTGTTTCTCGTTACATGGATAGAGAATTACTTCTAAAATAAGTATTTTAAAAATTAACGAATGCATATGCTTTTATCATTGGTAAAAAGATTGATCACAGTTGAAGATTGGAATTTGCAGGTGGGGAACTTCATGCACTACATAAGCCGATTTATAGCAGGGTTTATTATTGGGTTTGTTAGAGTGTGGCAGATAAGTCTAGTGACGCTTTCAATTGTACCTTTGATTGCCCTTGCTGGAGGTCTTTATGCATACGTCACAATTGGCCTTATTGCAAAAGTTCGAAAAGCCTATGTTCGAGCTGGGGAAATCGCTGAAGAGGTAATTAATTAACAATTTTGACAAAATGTTTTCAACTGTCTTCTACTTTCTGGTGTACAATAAAAGAAAATCTTGCTACCTATACGGTTTGAATTATTTAGGGTGCTGCCATAGTTCATTAAACAATGCTAACTAGCAACACATTATATGTTATCATTAAACTCTTTAACATGTTTTTGAACTATTAATTGAAATTCATGCAGAAGATTAGATTGGCAGGAATTAAGGTCACTAAATTAAGAGTGAAAACTGTCTTATTTACATGAATTTCAATCATAGTAGCAACAATAATGTGTGGCTAGTTCTTCTAGACATGGCCCAATGTTGTACACTTTGTGATTTTCAGGTGATAGGTAATGTTAGAACGGTTCAAGCATTTGCCGGAGAAGAAAGAGCAGTAAAGTTATATAAAGCTGCTCTCATGAAAACTTATGTAAACGGTAGAAAAGCAGGTTTGGCAAAGGGCCTGGGCCTGGGCTCAATGCATTGTGTCCTTTTTCTATCGTGGGCTTTGCTTGTTTGGTTCACTAGTATTGTTGTTCACAAGAATATTGCAAATGGAGGCGAGTCTTTCACTACTATGCTCAATGTTGTGATCTCTGGCCTGTAAGCTCTTTCTATCTTTTACAAGATATCCTATAAGAGTTGATAATAATTGTGCCTCGTAGAATAAGTTGTATACTTTGTTTTTTTTTTTGTTTCAATTTTCATGCAAAAATTTGCACATGCACATACATGCAATGAAGGGTAGATAAGGCTGATATAATGAAATTCAATGATAGCACATGCACCAATGGATTTGATCTAATTTAAGGTTGTATCTCGTGTTACACATTTTTTTTTTCTACATTACAGTATGTAAGAAGGTCATGTTTTGTTTCTCAGGTCACTTGGGCAGGCAGCACCAGATATCACTGCATTCATTCGAGCAAAGGCAGCAGCTTATCCAATCTTTGAGATGATAGAAAGGGACACAGTGAGCAAAAGTAGCTCAAAAACCGGTCGCAAGTTGGGCAAATTGGAGGGTCACATCCAGTTTAAGAATGTCTGTTTCAGTTACCCATCTCGTCCAGATGTAGCAATATTCAACAACCTGTCTCTTGACATTCCTTCAGGGAAAATTGTAGCCCTTGTGGGAGGAAGTGGTTCGGGAAAGAGCACTGTCATATCATTGATTGAACGGTTTTATGAACCACTTTCTGGTCAGATACTGTTAGACAGGAATGATATCAGGGAACTTGATCTCAAATGGCTTAGGCAGCAAATTGGGCTGGTTAACCAAGAACCCGCCCTTTTTGCTACAAGCATCAAGGAGAATATACTTTATGGAAAAGATGATGCCACTCTCGAAGAACTAAAGCGTGCTGTGAAGCTTTCAGATGCTCAGTCTTTCATTGGCAATCTCCCTGATAGACTAGACACTCAGGTAAGATATATGATTTATGTATGTTCTTTAAGAGGTTTTCCATCACAAAGTAGATATAGTGGAGTTTTTCTTTTCCTTGAGAGATGATTGTGGTGATACTAAGTCATTTTTGTTCAGGTTGGCGAGAGAGGAATACAACTCTCAGGAGGGCAAAAGCAGAGGATTGCAATATCTCGTGCAATCGTGAAAAATCCATCAATCCTTTTGTTGGATGAAGCAACGAGTGCTCTGGATGCTGAGTCCGAGAAGAGTGTGCAGGAGGCTCTTGATCGTGTGATGGTTGGGAGAACAACTGTTGTAGTGGCACACAGACTTTCTACCATTAGGAATGCAGATGTGATTGCTGTTGTACAGGGAGGGAAGATTGTGGAAACTGGTAACCATCAAGAGCTCATGTCTAACCCAACTAGTGTATACGCATCTCTCGTTCAACTCCAGGAGGCAGCTTCTCTGCAACGCCTCCCATCAGTTGGTCCTAGCATGGGACGCCAACCAAGGTACTTCATTCTCATTTTTATTGGGACACTTCAATGTAAAGCTTCTTCGATGAAAGTTTTGAACATAAAGTACAAGTTAATTGATACTTTTAGTTTAAAACTCCTTTAAAACTAAAATGTTGTTTCTTCATCTCATATTGATTAGTTCAGTATGATGTAACTTATGAGGTATTGATATCCATCTTGTAATGGTATTATTTGGAAAGTGTTACATTTATCTGTCTAACTTTTGAGTCGAGTAAAGTGACTCTATAGAGAAATCTGACATTAGAATCCTCAAGCTTCTGTCTTCTGTTCAATGTTTTCTGTAGGCTAACCTTTCTGTTGTCTTTTACATTTGCCTCTTGGATTACAATTCCATTAACATGCTGCTTATGATTATATATTTCTTTTGATTGCAGCATAACCTACTCAAGAGAGTTATCCCGTACAACCACCAGCCTTGGAGGTAGTTTTCGATCAGATAAAGACTCTATTGGCCGGGTTTGTGCTGAAGAAACAGAAAATTCTGGCAAGAAAAGGCATGTTTCAGCAGCAAGACTGTATTCTATGGTTGGTCCTGACTGGTTTTATGGGGTTTTTGGGACCTTATGCGCATTTATTGCTGGAGCACAAATGCCACTTTTTGCACTTGGAATTTCTCATGCACTTGTATCATACTATATGGACTGGGACACAACATGTCGCGAAGTAAAAAAAATTGCTTTCCTCTTCTGTGGAGGAGCAGTTATAACTATCACTGTCCATGCTATTGAACATCTTTCTTTTGGAATCATGGGAGAGCGACTTACCCTTCGTGTGAGAGAAAAGATGTTTTCAGGTAATTTTTATCAATTGATTATTACTTTCTTCATCACTCGTGCACATTTCTTGTCATGAAATGTTTCCTTTCAAGCTTCTTACACCAATCAATTTCACACTGAATGAGAAAGTATCAAAAAGTCCATTATTTTGTAGTGTATATAATGTGTTGTTACACATTTTAAGGATTCGGTGAATCATGGTCAGTAATATAATTGATCAATCCATTTTCTGATGAATTATGTTTTGAAGGGGCATTTGTATTTTCAGTATTCAATATATTATTGCCTTTTTTACTTTTGATATATATAAAGCTGAAAACTATATACATAGCTATCGGGGCTCAAACATGATGATCTCTCTCTCAATTAAGTTCCCTTTTTCATCTGGGTGCAGCTATCTTGAAGAACGAAATTGGATGGTTTGATGATACAAACAACACAAGTTCTATGCTTTCATCGCAGTTAGAGACTGATGCAACATTGTTAAGAACTATAGTCGTTGATCGCTCAACAATTCTGTTACAGAATATTGGTTTGGTTGTTGCTTCATTTATTATTGCCTTCATCTTGAACTGGAGAATAACACTTATTGTCATAGCTACATATCCTTTTGTCATTAGTGGTCATATCAGTGAGGTGATTTTCCTTCTTATTTAACATTTCAACAGTAAAGAACTAGCATATCTGTCTGCGTTTTAACACTTCCCTGTGTTCATTTCAGAAACTTTTTATGAAAGGATATGGTGGCAACTTGAGCAAAGCATATCTAAAAGCCAACATGCTCGCTGGAGAGGCTGTGAGCAATATACGCACTGTCGCTGCATTTTGTTCTGAAGAAAAGGTCCTTGACCTTTATGCTAATGAGCTTGTTGACCCCTCTAAGCGGTCATTTAAACGAGGCCAAATTGCTGGCATATTCTATGGCGTTTCCCAGTTCTTTATTTTCTCATCTTATGGCCTTGCCTTGTGGTAGATGTTTTAACTTTATTCTGTCTTAAATAGGCTACTTGTAGGATTAATCTCTCACCAAATGCTGGTTACATTTGTGCTTAGAGTGTAAACTTTTGCAGGTATGGATCTACTTTGATGGCAAAGGAGCTTGCTAGCTTTAAATCAATTATGAAGTCATTTATGGTTTTGATAGTAACAGCACTGGCTATGGGGGAGACTTTGGCCCTGGCCCCAGACCTTTTGAAAGGGAACCAAATGGTTGCATCAGTTTTTGAAGTGATGGATAGAAAGTCAGGAATAGTAGGAGATGTAGGAGAAGAATTGAAAACAGTGGAGGGAACAATTGACCTCAAAAGAATCAATTTCAGCTACCCTTCAAGGCCAGATGTGATTATTTTCAAGGATTTCAGTCTAAGAGTTCCCGCAGGCAAGAGTGTTGCTCTAGTGGGGCAAAGTGGTTCTGGTAAAAGCTCTGTGATCTCCCTTATCCTCAGATTTTATGATCCAATATCCGGAAGGGTGTTAATTGATGGTAAGATTTCGAGCTCCAAATACTTTGTTCAATACACAGATAAACAGATTATCATAAGATAAATTTTCCAAAGTTTTTTATAAAACTTTTCTTATTTCTCTAAAAATTGGACTGCATAACATAAAGGAAAGAGTCAATTTAGTTTACTTTCTTATCTTCATTGTAAGTTTTGTGGACCCATTTGCATGCATAAGCAAGGTGCCTGTAACATTCTTCTAACAATAATAAATGAAACTGTTACAGGCAAAGACATCACGAAACTTAATCTGAAATCTCTTAGGAGACACATTGGTCTTGTGCAACAAGAGCCAGCTCTTTTTGCCACATCAATTTATGAAAACATACTTTATGGAAAAGAAGGTGCCTCTGATTCAGAAGTGATTGAAGCAGCTAAGCTTGCCAATGCTCATAACTTCATCAGTGGTCTTCCTGAGGGCTACTCCACCAAAGTAGGTGAACGAGGAGTGCAACTATCTGGTGGCCAGAGACAAAGGGTAGCCATTGCAAGAGCAGTTCTAAAGAACCCTGAAATCTTGCTTCTTGATGAAGCCACTAGTGCACTTGATGTGGAGTCAGAGCGTGTGGTGCAGCAAGCATTGGACAGATTAATGCAGAACAGAACAACAGTTATGGTGGCACATAGGCTCTCCACCATAAGAAATGCAGACCAAATCTCAGTTTTACAGGATGGAAAGATAATTGAGCAAGGGACTCATTCAAGTCTCATAGAGAATAAAAATGGACCATACTTTAAATTAGTCAACCTTCAACAACAACAGCATCATCAATTATAGCATAATGGAAGAAGAACATAACAAAAAAACATGGATTTTTTATACTGTAATTTTGTATTTTTTGTTTTTCCCCCACATTTATAGAGAATGATGTGGCCTGGGAAGCTGATGTCGGATCAGAATAATTCCATACTTATATATGTTTGTAAGTGCTATAAAATGTAAAATGGTTTAATGTATTTACTTCTTCATTCTCCTTTATTATCACTGGTATAGCATGGTTACAACATAAACCAAAGAAAAGAACCTAACAAAAATAGTGTTAATATTCCTTATTAAGTTTCAATATATCATATTCACCGTTCAAAACATTATCAAAATAACAAATATGAATATTATAAATAAAATCTTTAGTAACATTACATCAAACAAATGGATAGGTACTATGATTCATGCTCGTGCTGTAGAACTGCTATTACTGGATTTTCAAGTGAACTATGTGATACATTTTGTCAGGATGTCAGAAATGTCATCTTCAAGGATCAATAAATTTTCTAGTATGTGTTGACTTTTTCTGTAATTTTTCTTGTAATCATTAGTGCGTATTTTGTTAAATAGTCTATTATTAAATTTAAACTAAATTTTTAAAATATTTTTTTCTCAATGTATAATTAGTAAGAACAAGTTCATCTTGTTGCAAAATATAGTCTGAGTATATTCATAGAAGAAAAATTCTAATGACTCATTTTGATTTGCAACAAATATTTGTCATTTTAAAAAATTAGAATAATTTACACACAAAAATAGTTATATTAATTATACTTTTTTGCACATGCAAAACATATAATACGAATACACATTAACATAATTAAAACTTTGCTCTTTTTTTCTATATAATGTGGAATTGATTTCTAGGGTTGTCAGCGTGGTGTGTTTGTGTTGCAAATAAAGTGATATAGTTATGGAAACAAAACTGAGTGCTTTTAATGAAATCAAAATAGATTTATTTAATAAAACTTACTAAAAAACGCAAAAGGGAATAACACGTAAAATATGCACTAACCACAGTATTTAAAGTGTAAAAGAAGTTTTTTTTTTTTTTTTTTACATTTTAGGAAAAAAATATCTTTTTTTAACATAGGATAAAATCTTTTGCATTACAATAACATTTGATAAAATATGCATCCAATATTAAAGTGAAAAATAATATCAAATCTTTTTTCTTAACGTAGAATAAAATAATCTTATCTATTAAATAGATTTGATCAAAATAAACAAGTCAATAATCTAAAGATTTATATTATTTATACAAATTTCAAAGAAAAATATACATCTTATTATTATTATTATTATTATTATTATTATTATATATAACTCTTCACAATTTATCTAGAACTCAATAGATTTATTCACTTTTATTTGTTATAATTTTTTATAAAGATTATCATGATAAATAATATCCTAATTGAGTATATTGTGGAGGAAGTTATATCCCAATATTTATTATTTTGTCCTTATATTCTATTTATTTTCTTTACTATAATCTCTTGTATCATTTATATATTTTATAGTTTAGTATATTTATAATTAATTCACTTATTTATTTATAAATCATGTAAAATTGTCTTTATAATGTTTTCTTTATCCTATATTTTTTATTATAAGATATTACACTTTTAGTTTTATAATTCACTCATTATTTATCTAAAAAAAATTATAAGTTACCTATTATTATAATTTTATCTGTAAATTTAGGGTCAAGTACCTTAATAGTGGTGAAGTTTATATGATTTGCATGAAGTACAAACTTCAAACTTATATCACTTTCTCTCGTATTTTACATATAGAAGACATTTTTGTTTTTTTTAGGATAATAGGTCTCTTATAAAAATTTAAGTACTTCAGTAAAATATATGATGATTTTTCAGGTTAATATGTTAATAATTCTAAGAGTAGTTTTTTCACCATGGATAGTTCTACAAGATTTATTGTCAAAATTCAACGTCTTTTCTCTTGTAGTCATGGTTGTTTACCTTTTAATTATTTAGGGGTGCCTATCTTTGTTGGTGCTCCAAAGTTTCGTTTTCTGCAACCTTTGGTGGATAAATTCAAATTGAAGCTAGCATCTTGAAAAGGAAAATCTATTAGCATGATGGGTCAAATTCAGTTGGTTAATACGGTCATTATTGGCTTTCTAGCTTATAGTTTTAATGTGTATAAATGGCATGTTTCAATTCTTAAGCAAGTCGAGCAGTGGTGTAGAAATTTTATTTGGACAAGTGATATTTTAAAAAAAGGCATAACTATAATTAATTGGGCTAAGATTTGTTCTCCTCTTGATAATGGAGGTTTGAAGATTATTAACATCCATCATAAAAATAATGTGTATCTTCTTAAGCTTGCTTTGGAATTTTACTTATAATAATAAGTATTGGTCTCTTCTCCTAAAAGGAAGTTCTTAAATCAAAATATAAGCTTAAAATGGTTTATAGATCCTCCTCTATTTGGTCTAGAATTAAGCAATTTTAAGAAACCATTCTTGATCATACTAATTGGACTATTGATACACGTACACTTATTAATTTTTGGAATGATAAATGGTATTCTACTACTTTATCAAACATTTCATGATTATCTGATGGTGCTAGTATTCCGGATACAGTATCCCAATTTTGGATTGGTTGTGATTGGAATATTCTCTTGTCTTTACAGCATATGCCTCATCTTTTTACTAATGATTAGGGAGGAACATGATATTCCTAATTGGACTATAGATGAGTCTGGTCGTTTCATTCTTAAATCGGCTAGGATTTTTTCTTAGATCCAAGAGTTCCCTATGGTTGGGGTAAAATCATTTGGTCTTCATATATTCCTCCTTCCAAAACTCTAGTACTCTGGAAAGTTTTTCATGGGCAGCTTCTTACAGATAAGCATATTCATAATAGAGGTTTGCATCTATTCCACATTTATTTTTTTGAATGTTCTATTGCTTTACATATTTGGAGTTGGGTTCGACAGATTTTTATTAATTCTCATTTCTTTACTAATGATGATCTTCTTTCTTTTATTAAGAGTGATGATGGTCCTTTGGTTAAATTGATTAAGTTTGTTGTAATCACTTATCTATTTGGATGATATGGCGTATGAAGAATTATGCTAGATTTCAGGATAAGATTGTTGTTTCTCGGGCTATTTCGGTCATTAAAGATTTCACGTGTCTAGTGGGAAATTCGTCTAAAGCTTTAATGAAAAATGATATGTTGGATTCCGATGTGATTAATTTTTTTGGTATTAATACTCGTAGTGGTAAAGTTTTTCGTCATCTTCTTGTTAGATGAGAGTTTCCTTCACTAGGTTGAGTTAAAATTAACACTGATGGTGCGACTAGGGGTTATTCTGGTCTTGCTACTTGTGGAGGTATTTTCTATGGGAGTATGAGGGAGTTTATTGGTGGTTTTCTGCATTTATTAACGTTCAGATTGCTTTAGTTGTCGAGTTTTATGGAGTTATATATGTTAGAGGAAGCTCAAAAGATGGGTTTTACTAATGTATGGCTTGAATGTGATTATGTCTTGGTTAGTGGTGCATTTACGTCTAGGACTAAGATTTCGTGGATGCTTCGTAATCGGTGGAACACTTGTCTTAATTACTGTGGACAAATAAGGTTTAGGGTTACTCATATTTTTCGTGAGGGAATGCATGTGCGGTGCGAATAAGCTGGCTAACTTAGGATTCATTCATAGAGATTCATTTCATTAGTATAATAGACTTCCATTTAGTATATTCTTAGAGTTCTTTATGAATATGTATAATTTACCTATATATCATTTTTGTTAACATATTGGTTTTGGTCTAATCTCACCATATTTTTTTTGTATTTTCCTTTTTTTTTCTTTTTTTAATATTATTTTTATGTGATGGTCGATGATTGTTGTTACTTGGGGTGTCAACTTTGCTGAGATGTCAAGTTGCATAATAATGCCTAACATGAAAACTTTATTTATAAAAAAAAACTTCAAACTTTATTATCCCCATGATATGATAAAAAAATAAGTTTTTTTTATCTATGTATTAAAATATAGGTTTCTTAAAATAAAATAAAAAAAGTAATGTTAAATATAAGTACCAATTTTTGACATAGGCAAATAGCAACATTAGGACATTTTTGTTTTCAGTCCTTACCATATTATGTTATGTTTTTTTTTTCATATTTTCTGGGGTCTATTTTTATCTTTTAAATTTCCTGGACCGTCCTCTTTTGTTTTTAAATAAATATTGTAGATGTAATTTTAAAATCTTAACATCCAATTCTTGGAAATTTCCTTCTCCACCCCTATGGTTTCATCCTGCACTCCCACAAGAGTGGTAAAATTACTATTTTCATCTTCTTCATCTTCTCAGTCACACTCCTTCTTCATCTCTTTATAAGGTTTGGGCTGGGAGCAGTGGCCCCAATAAGCTTCACGTGGGGAAGGAAGACCAAGGTTTGTTCCATGTTCATCCTTCTATTCATCATCACTCTTATGACTCCTACCCACTGAAACTATTTTTACTTTCCCACCTACTCATTCCCGTACTGTTAAATTTGGGGACGAAAGGACCAAATGGCTTTCTAACACTTTTCACTTCTCACACTGCTAATAGTACTCTAGGTGGATATGGTAGTGCTTCGGTACCTCAAACCAAGGAGAGTCATGCTTTCTTTTACGGAAATACAAAATTTTGTACTTAAGATTATACAATATATGAAATACAAATTTTATATTATAGTTCGGATTGTGTAATTTGTGTAATTTGAAATATAAAAGAATATTATGAATTTTGAGTAGTATAACAAATAATCTTTTAATTTAATCCTAAAAACTTATGAATATCTGTGCATGCAAGGATTTACATATTTTGCGTAAAAGTCACTAAATATAAATTAATTTTAGAGATAAAAAATAATTAATTATTATAGTGACTAAATTATAAATCATTTTAAAGGAAAAAAAATTATTGGTTTTTAAATTAGTTTCTATTATTGATTAATAGTTTCTAAATTGATATCTAATTAACTACCAAGGTTTTAACTGCCAATTTAGATTCTAAATTTGGTAGCAAAAACATTGATAGCTAATTAGATACCAATTTAGAAACTATTTATAAAAAATATAAACTAATATAGAAATCAAAAAAAAATTTAGTCTCTAAAATGGTCTCTAATTTAGTTAATATATCAACTAATTATTTTTTGTTTCTAAAATTGGTTTCTATTCAATGATTTTCTTGTAATGTATAGAACATTCATATTTTTTTGCATAAGTTTCACTACACGATTTTTACAATTACCCTCAACATACTTAATATAGGATACATTAAATTGAGCATACAAACTTGTAAAATAGACCGGTTGTGTCAAAATCATCTCCGAAATGTGAGTCAACTTGTGTGATTGTTAGATGTTCATGCATTTACAAATATATATTGTGATTTTCATGTGTAGACTTTGTCTACTTTCTTTTCACTTGTTTGTTATACAATTTTTTTGTCTACTCTTCAAGTAATGCATGTTCTCTTTTGCTTGTGTAGATTGTGTTTAATCTTTGTATTTGTATAAACAAAGTGGACTTAAATAATACCTAAGACTGACTGTAACAATTATCGTTAGTGTCGGTCATTCGGTCACTCTTTTGGTTTTCAATACTTTACTCATTAAGATTTTAAGGGTCATTCCCCAATTTGTTGGTGTTCGATCGGGGTTGACCAACAAAAGATACTCTGACGATCAAGTAAGTGCTTGATATTTAGAGTATATATTAATAAAAAAAACGTACATTACTCATTTGCAGATGGTTTATTTATAGTGTTTGGTCATGAGCTATCTGTTACGATGGTTGAATTTATCAAATATTATTGTTAATTGAATTCTAGGGAGGTTCCTTGATTTCATGGGACATTATCCATTTTAATAGGATGTGGTCCTGATTATCATGAAGTCTCTGCGAGTGTCTTAATTGATATTTATTATAACTGTTTTAAATGTGTTTCAACCCAATCGATCGGTTAAATGTTGACTCATTCGATACCTATCAGTACAATCTTCATATACGATGAACGATTTTTTTGCTCTTATGCATCTTATGCAGATTGTGTTTAATCTTCATATATGATCCACACTTCTTGTAAATCACATCTAAACTTAAACTTAGTATGTATCGTGACATTTTTTTTAAAATTAGATCCAATAATCTTTTCTTATAAATTGTGACTACTCTTTTTTATAACTTTCTAAATTTCTAATGTATGAATTTAATATTTTGTTAGACTCTCTCTATTTTTTTAATCTTATAGAGATATATGACATGTTTTATACTAAGTAGTATTGTTAAATACATATACCATATATGATGTTATTTTATTATTTTAATATTATTTATTATTATTATAAAAAAGTATAAAAAATTATACCAACTTTTTAATTTATAGTTGCATCTAATCCTATTTAAACTCGCATATGAATCTTATAAAAACCTCAATTGTATTTATTATAAATTGTAAATTGTAAATTGTAAATTTGACCAGATTTTTTTTTGGCCAAGATAGGCGAACAAACAAATCAAAGCTTAAATTTAGTCTGTATCATTGATGTATTAATCTGACAATTTGCAGTTGCCAAATTTGCAACATCAACAAAGATGAACACACTTGAAAGGGTCAAAAACAAATTAGAAATTAAGAATAAATTACTTTTGAATATTGAAATTTTCAACTTCTTTTGGTATATCAAACCTACCATCTCCATAACCATCCGTAACATCTCTGTGGCCAAATAAATAATACAGCTCTAAGTTTTTTTAAAAGAATTAATATTAACTATTTTTTATTAAGATAAAATTCATTTGTATAATTTTTTTACACAATTTTCTGTAAAATTTTATTTTTAACTTAACGATAAGTTAATTTAGTTCATAAGACAAATTATTTTATATTTTTCCTTAAAACAATTGTTAAAATATTATATGTTTTAAGCTGTTTTATTCTGCTACTGCATATATAGGACGAAAAATCTCAGTCAGTGGCAAGTTCTAAATTTTCATGTGCTGAAACATTCTATATTTCCATTATGTATTTGACTTTCATTTTTTTTCCTGTTTCAGATTACTTTTCTAATAAGACAAAAATATTGTTTCAGCTTACTTTTCTAATAAGACAAAAAGAAAATTATCAAAACTCTCTCACACAAAATTCTAAGTCCACAATATTATAAAATCGTAATGTAGAAAAAACTTCATATCTAATATAGTGAAGTCAAATTATGATAAATTAAATACAAATAATTTATTTTGATCTATTAAAAAATTATTTAATCTATTGATTAATAATTTCTTCATGAACAGATATTCAATTCATCTTGTATGAAAGAAAAAATATTTAATTTGTGAAAAATAATAAAAATAGTTAAATTGGTTAATTTTAATCAATGATATTATAAATTTAAATTTTATTTCAAGGATATTATTGCAATTAACTATTTTATTAATAATTATATTTAATAATATTACTCATAACTTAATAAATCATTTTCCAACCAACAATAAAATTGAATTATTTGTTTTACTTTTATGAGAAACAGGTGAATATCTCATTCATAATTTTAACAATAAACTAATAATATAAAACAATATTAACAATTAATCCATTTGAAAGTGGACATATGTTTCACATATCTAGGATAACAAAAAATCCTATTTCCTTTTATATATATATATATATATATATATATATATATATATATATATATATATAT
>Ga0123342_1005023_pt1 | contig 19604 bp, 5 predicted proteins | sample Turbeawhitnodule_FD_89960 | JGI IMG/M metagenome (GOLD analysis project Ga0123342, IMG submission 89960) | Root nodule microbial communities of legume samples collected from Mexico - Turtle bean Mexico white nodule | ecosystem: Host-associated > Plants > Roots > Nodule | place: Mexico: Nepantla... | reverse complement strand
ATAATAGTAAAGAACAAAATAGTGAAGAACAATTTCACTATCAACAAACAAGCAAGACAATTAAAAAACAGCAAGCAAAAACAATATATAGAGAAAATAAAATATGTAGACAGGACACTTTTAAAACTTTTAAGAAACACCAAGTATGCACTGAATAAGAACTATTTTTTTTTTCTGTTTTCCTCTTGTTCTTTTTTTTTTCTATTTCTGTTTTCCTCTTCTTCCTTTTCTTTTCTTTTCTTTTCTTTTTTCTTTTTTTTTCTGTTTCTACTTTTTTTTTAAAAAAAATTTAAAAAAAATAAATAAATAAACAGTACCGTGAACAGTGTCATGAACAGTATCCCGTGAGCAGTAATGAGGGGAAAAAAATTCAGGATGCACAATTATATTATGACTCAAACCTTTGCTCTGAATACCAACTGATATTAATCCAAATAGGAATGACAATAAAATTGGAAATTTAGGGTTACGGAATAGAATAAATTCAAAACAGTAACAATAAAAACCTGGATAAAGGAAGGCGCCACAAACAAGGTTTGATAAGCCTAAGGATGATCGCCACAAGAATTGGTGGATTCTTAATAAGATCGCAAGATACAGGGAAAAACTCTAGCAGAGAAACACTCTCAAAAATTGTCAAAATATTCGTCCCCCTAATCTGAGGTCCAATAGTGTATAAATTACAAAGGTCTTTTCTTGTTTGTAAGAAAATAAGACGATACTACAATCCTTATATTTCAAGAATGATCATTTGTCCCAGTGGTTAGGTTGATACTTTGTACTTGGTCTTGAGTTCAAATCCTAACTCCAAATAAAATAAGTTGTGCGTGGCCCTTGGGCTTGGATGTCCGCATCATTCCCTCCCTCTTGAGAAAGACCTTGGAGGATGTCCGCATCAAAAGCATTTGTTCATAGCTTGGCAAAGTCGTCTAACCCTCTTTTTCATCTGAGTTATTTGTTATTCTTTGACAAACATGTATTTCAAGTTCATATGAACTTGTCTTTTGTACTTTAATCTTTGACTTACATATTTTTAATATTTTTTTGCTTTATTTGTGATTCAAACATCTTCTTTTGTTTTTTATGTGACCCTAAAAGTGGAGTCTTCAAATAAAGAAAAGCTTGACGAATATTCCTCAAGAAGACAAGTCAATGAATATTAACATGCAAATAAAATATAGAAGAAAGTATTTCATATGAAAAATACATTGAAAAGAAACATATGTTAGTAATTTCTAGAATAACTTACTCTAGATTATAATAAGAATAAGGAGATGCTCTAACACCTTAGGTGGGAATTAAATTTCACTTTTGTAAATGAGGTTGGATTCTTATAGCTAAGACCTTATAAAAGAAACTCATATAAGCATTGTAAAGACACCTTTGAATTGAATATACATTTGAGATCTTGAATAACTTTTTGCATGCTTTTTGGTTGAGATTAAACTTACTTGGTTGAGTTTTCCTAAGTATTATCTCCTTCTCTTTGTCTTTCTTGGAGAAATCAAGAAAGTGTGTCAAGATACCTCCAAGGATTTTTTTTTCAACCTTATAGGTTGTGTATATTTTGTAAGATACTCATTATGCTATCTTACTCCTATTCCATTTACTTTTTAGATGTTTACTATCTTCCTTAGTTCTTATATCTTCTATGTGTTCTTGTTAAGGATCACCTCCTAAATCTTTTCAAGAACCACCCAAAATTACAAATACATATTCATCCAAAAACTTCCACACCTAACTTCAAGATTCAGCTAAGAAACACATGAAGAAGCACCAAAGTTTCTTCAAGAACACTTACAACTCCCAAAATTTAGCCTTCTCCTTTTTTGCTACCTAAAACTGTTTTATAATTCAAATCAAGCCCTTCAAACCCTTCCCCTAGGTGACCAAAACAAATTCCTACATTTTGAATACTTGAAAACTAAGAAACACCACCAAAAACATTTTTTTTACCTAGCATAACTTCCATAAACCTTGGTTGAGTTTCTCTTTGAGAAACTCATAAGAAATCAACCAAAACCTTAAAGAAACATTTCAAGATAACTGATAAGTGTCAAATTTCAGTAATATTTTATATTAAAATATAGGCACTTATAAGTATTAATTGCTAAAATAAGTATAAAATAACTCATAATTTATGAATTTATATCTTTTTACATATTATATGATTTTAATTTGAATAAGAACGATTTATTTCCAAATTTGTGTTAATTTCAGGATTCTAGGGAAGAATCAAGATAATTGGGAAAAAGGAAAATATACAAAGCTAAAAAGAGAAAAACACCTTCTATCACTTAACCCCAACCAAATTAGGTTAAATAGGGGGTTTGAGGCACAATCTTAGTGAGCACGATTGAGAGGAAAACACCATTGAGTGACTTGTAATCCAATTGGGAGAATAGAAGGTGTTAAAAGATGTGTGGCTAATTCTTCCCTTTGGGATTGAGAGTAATATGTTCAAACTCTTATGTATTGAGGTGATGTCTGAATATAATATTTTGTTCTTGATTGATTATTGGTATTATTGTTTTGTTTATAATTCTTGATCTAGAATCGTAAATCTGACTGGAAAGTATTTTTAGGGTTCTGACCTAAACAATAATACTTAACATAATTGAGTGTTAGGAATAGACTTGAAATGTTAATTTCTATTATTATTCCAACAAACTTTTATTATTTTGTTGAATATTTAGTGAATATTTTACTTGATTATTCAATTGCTCCTTATGGGTTCGATATTCGTTTTTAGGGACACATTATTAAGTTTTTGACGTCGTTGTCTAGGAACAGCTTAATGTTTGAGTATAAATACCTAAATATTATGAATATTCTAACTATTTTTTATTTTTGTTAATAATTCTTAATTTTTGTTTATACTTCTTTATTGTGTCTATATTTGTTACTATTTTTTATTTTGTTTTATGTACAAAATTGTTTTATTTTATTTTATTTTATTACATATGTGTTTTTATTTTATTTTGTTTTCTTTTAATTTGAAAATCTGATTTTATTGTTTTAATCCTTATTTGGAATTTATTTGCTTTTATTTATTTTAATTTATTTTCATATTTTTGAATTTATTTGTTTCTATTTATTTTCAGATTTTTTTATTTTATTTAATTAGAATTTTTTTTCTTTTTTTTTAAATTTAGAAAAAAAAAATATTTTGTTACTGCTAGTGTATCCTTATTTATGAAGCTCGTACACTTTTCATGATAGGCGCTCTCGTGCATCGAACGCGTATCGGACATAGACACCCATCGAACACAAGGACGACACGGTGTCAGATGCATTTAGCTAGGCCGGACACGACCCAGTTTGAGGACACGCCGGATGACACTTTTAAGTAAGTGTTGCATTGACAGAGAACGAAGAAAGGAGAAGGAAAATGAAGAAGATAAAAGTAGAAAGTTCTCCACATCCTCTAATGCATGTTTGTTATTACTCGTCATATTTCTAGTAGTTACCATGTAGCTTCTTAGTAAAGTTTTCTTTTGGTCCCACGATGGGAGCAAAAAATGTTTCTTATAAAGCTGAATTTCGTTATATGTGTCCTTCTCGATCTTCGACTTCTCAACTTCTCGACTTCTCGGTCTTTAACTTCTCAGTCTTCGACTTATCTATTTCTTAGTCTTTAAGTCCTCGGCAAGGGTACCTGTAATTATACTTCAACTTTGAAGTCAATTCTAGTTCAAGTAAAGGATGTTAGTTCAAGATCAGGATTATGTTAAATTTGGCCTTAAGATGTTTTCTTATTTATAGTAGTTGTGTTGGGTCTTTGGTTGTATGGATGATTAGATCGGACCCAATAGAGTTCAATTATTCTTTGATGATGATTTGTGAGTATTTACTATAAAATATTCTTTAATAACATTCTTGATCTTATAATTTTTTAAAAAAATATCTGTAATTTATTCAGATGTGTAGTTTAGAGTTTAAGATTTAGTTATCCATGTTATATAAATACTTAAAGCAATAAATCAATTCCCAACAAATACATCGATAATCCAAAGTATAATATGCAACCTCATTCTTATATTAGTGTTCGATAATACACTTAAAAAAAATGTAATTCAATTAAATAGTATCTAAATCTTAAAATGTGAACTGAAACACCTAAAAAATTGATAAGTATTATGATGTGGCAAAGATCATGCATGGTACTAGACTCACTATTAATCATAAAAAATTATAAAATCTAGAAACTATTGTAATTAAATTTTTATACTTTTTTATTCTTTGCATCTTTATATTTATTAATAATTCTTTAGTTTTCATTATTTACAAAATTATCCATAAAAATTAAAGTGTTATTTTATTCTGTAATCAATGATTTTATAAATTAAAATTAAAATTTATTACTTATATATATATATTATCTTTATGGTTTAAAAAAATTTACAAGTTTTCTAATTACTAAATCATGTTAAAGTTAATAAAAATTTATTTTTAAAATTATTAAATATATATATATATATATATATATATAACTTTTAATATTTTTGTATTTAATTTTGTTATAATAATTATTTTATTATTAATATTATTATAAAAAAAAGTGGACACAGTAAGTTTCCAGTTATATTGAGAAATATTTTAATTTTTTTATACATTAAAAAATTAATTTAAATTAAGTATTTATTTTGTTAAGAATTAAATTGACACTTCTTGCATGAATAAAAAAATATAGAGATTTCCAATAGAGAAAAAGACAGATCCTCCAAAGTTGGATCTCTTGTTGATCCTCTGCATTGCTCCCCTTCCAAGCAGACTTCTGCAATAACAAGTCTCTGCAATTTCACTCAAACAAACCAAAACTTTCAATTCTCCATTTTCATAATTATTTTCTCTCATTCCAACTCAGATCCTTCAATTCAATTCTCTTTGTGAATCATCAGAGCCTTCAAACACCACATTTTCCCATTCACTGCTTCATGTGAGACCTTCTTCACCAGTCCTGCTTCCACAGCGATCCAATGATTCTCTTGCTTAGCTTCACCATCTTTGCCAAATCATAGAAAACCCCATTACAATGAACTCTCCCCCTTTTGGATCTCAGCCTCCCAAGTCCTTTATCGCATACCCAGAAAGCGATTTCGACGTAGAATCAGGAACCGCCACAAAACGAACACGAAAGCCCAAAAGGTCGCCCTTTCACCCCATCAGAATGATAAAATCATTTGGGAATCGATTCCACCACTACCTTAAGCTTCACCCTCTACTGGGTCTCTTCCTAGCCTTGTCCTTTGTGTTCACACTTTTCTTTATTTTCTCTTTTTATGGAACCCAACATATGGTGCAAAGTGGCTCTGTAAAAGCTGACGTGGGTTCTGATGATTTTCCTTTCTCCAAGCTTAAAAACCTTGTGATGGTTGCTGGGCATTCTGTTTACACTAGTAGTAGTTGTGGCAAAATTGACAAGGAGGATTCGTGGTTTTTAGAGTCTTATCAGAAGAATCCTGGCCAAGCTTCCACTTTTGTGACACACATTCTTGAAGGGATTGAAATTGCGGCGAAGGATGACTATGCTTTGCTCCTGTTCAGCGGTGGAGAGACTCGGAGAGATGCGGGGCCCCGCAGCGAGGCGCAGAGTTACTGGGCTGTTGCGGATTCAAAAGGGTGGTTTGGTGAGTTATGGCGCTTGCATTGTAGCATATTTTGTCTGATTGATGAAACTAAATGCCTGCTCAATGCTTATTGTTAGGGATAATAGGTTAAGAACTATTTTGCTGATAAAATAAAAGTTAGGAACAATTCCAAAGGATAAGGAATAGAATATAATTGCCCTGATTGTACTTCTTATGTTTGTCAAGTGTTTGGCACTGCTGCTTTGGATATGTAGTTTGTTGCTCTCTGGAAGATCAGCCACTATGTGCGAGATATAAATGTCCAAAAACAAACTATAACTTGTTATAATAAAAGATGATTGAAAATGGTCGATTAAGTTGGGAATTAGCTGGTCTTGGGTTGCATAGGTATGTGAAAAAGAACATGAGAATTGGAAAATTGAATATGTGATTTTCCTTATTTACAGACATCTTTTCTCATTAGCAATAAGATCATATATCCCTTGGGAAGTGCTGTAATATTAATAAAACATCATATTTAATTTTAGTTGAATTATTTTTCATATTTCATGTTATAGGATATTTCTTTTAATGTTTACAAGTCATTTGACAGCTTGAGCACTCCAAGAGATGAGGCTAAGAATTTTCTTATGGGATAAGATTGCATCAAGATTCAGTCATAAATCTTTACTCGTTCAATTTAATCTTGGATATGCTTTTCAAGGACATACGAAAGATTTGGTCATAAATCTTTACTGGTTAAATTTACGGGTTTTTTTTTTTTTTGCGGATGACAGTCTTCACTGAGGGATGAACATGAAGGGAAATAGTTAACATTAGGCTTGAACTTCGGACACACACTTTGGAAACAAAGGGTTTTAGCTTACTAGGAATACACTAAAGTCTAAGCATTTTAACTTTAGCAAGAGACGAGGAATCTAACTTGGAAGTAAAAATTGAAGATATTGTACAACAAGTTTATAAATTTAAATATAACATAGTTGGTTGAGCAGTTGGTGAGTTATTGTAAATGCACTGGCATGGGAGTTTGACTCCTTCCTAAGAATGAAATAAAAAACATATCTAGGATTAATATTACAAAGTGATAGGGAAATTAATGAGGATGTTACACAAAGGATACTAGGCAAGATGACCAAAATAGAGAAAAGTTTTGAGAGATATTTTTTATTGTAGAGTATCTACTAGTGTTGAAATTGAGTTTTATTCTTTTTTTTTGTCAAGCTATATTAAATGGTAGTGAATGTGGTGGTTTAAAGGGATGACATGAAGGAAAGAAGGAAGTCATGATACATGTGAGGCCACACAAGAACTGACAACATACAAAATTATTATATACAAGAGAAGATTGGTATAACATAGATTGAGAAAAGATGATGAATATCTAAAAAAGTGGTTTGGACACATACCAAGAAGGCCATGAGAGCCACCAATTAAAATAGTAGATTGCATATTTTAGTTTTGTGAAAAGGAGAGAAAGACCAAAAAAGGCTTTGGAGGAAGTTGTCATGGTCTTTAACTATGTTCCCATGAAGTCATATGATCCATGTAACTGACTTTACCTAGTAGGATAAGGTTTTAATGTTCTTAATGTTTACAATCATGTGGTTGAATCAATGTTGTTAAAATCATGAGTATACTCTCATACTCGTGCGATTTTGCGAGTAAGGGGGATGCAGTGAGCTGATGTCACGGCAGATTGGGAGAAATGCGGATTGTAATAGGATTGTGTTGTTGCTTGTGAAATTAGAGAATCGTGCAACGTGTCCACATTTGTTTGCTAAAAAACTTAACTTGAAAAAGAAGCCCAACTCTTAAGGATGGCTCTTTTCCCCTTGGGTTCCCATTCACAAATCAAACAAAACCAATGAACTCTCAACAACACATGCTCTCATTATCAACAACACAACCATCACCATCATCCTTGTTAGCCATCTCAACACGGATGTTGTTGTCAACGCTAGCTTTACTACTGTCGTTGGCCATCATAACTCTCATGGTCATCACGTCCCCATCTTCGACTCTCACATCAACATCGTTGGTAGTTGCCTTCATCTTCAAATTTTTTCTTCTTAATACTTTCTTCAATTTTTAGTGCCATTTTGGAGAGTGTTTTGTCCTCTTTAGAATTTGAAGAAGAAGAAAAAGGCATCACTGAAGGTGGTTCAGATCAGGCTGCTAAAAGAGAAAGTGATATTGGAACAAGCATTGATCCTGCATGGAGTCATTGGGTTTCAATTGATGGGAAAACAACAATGTGAAGTTTAAATATTGTGATAAAGTATTAACAAGGGGAATTTATAAATTGAAACTTAATTTAGCAAGAACTTCAAAGGATGTTGGAGCATGTATAGCAATTCTTGAAGATATTAAAAAATTAATGTGGGGTGTTGTTTATCAATTGCAAAATTTGATCAGTCAAAATTCAAATGATTTGAAGGGGGTAATAGCATAGGTGATTCAGAGAATGTTAGAAAAAGGCTAAAACAAGAAGCATAGATTACAAGGATAAACACTCTTTCATAGTTTGCTAATGAATACTACAATGTTCTTGTAAAGCTTTTGGGCAATGAGAAAATTTTGCAGGAATTTGGCACTATATAGTGACATAACTTCTTTATCTTCTCTTCAGAGCTTGTATTTATATAGCACTTGAAGAATTTTGTCATTACAATCCCTTTTCTAGCTGCTAAGTAGCTTTGAACTCATTTGAATGTCCATCTTTCTTCTATCATCTGATGAGCTTGATCGGTGAGAAGCGTTGAATGTGCTTCATGCAACATTAATTTATCTTATTTTCTTCACACAACATCCTTGATAGCTAATAGTACTTATCTTTCTAGGTAGCATAACTTTTTGCACCAAAATATGGTAAAAGTGCACATCGTAATGGGCAGATAGCTGGGTTAGAGTTGACATATGCTTGTTGTTAGAATGGTTGATAGACATTGCAACCTTAGCTCGTATCCCAAGAGATCTTTGACGTAGACTTTAATTTGGCGTTGATCATCTTGGCGATACATGGAGAAGACATTCCTTGCAACACAAAATTAAGCCTAACAAATATTCTTTATGTTAATGTTAGCTTAAAATTTGTTCACTTATTGTTTGATCATCATCAACAATTACAAAGTGGAAAATCTGCATGGTGCTTTATATGTTAGACGAAACACTTGCTTGTTGCATGATATGCTTTTTTTTATATAGTGTCTGTCAAATGCAACTATTTCATATTTCATGCTTTGTTGGATTAAGCCCTTAGTCAAAATTGGTTTGTGCAATTATGCTCTAGCACACAATGATCTTGAATTTAAAATTGACTATGAAGTGAAGTGTGGAATTTATGATTGTTTATAGGTAGGTTGGTGAGACATTGATGAGAAAAGATTGATGCTTAGATTGAGAGTTTCAAGAGCAAATTTGGATTATTTTAGTAGTTTATTAGCTCAATATGCACTAAAAACCAAAACTCCAACACGTGACAATCATATGGTGTTGAACATCTAGAATTACAAAGGTTCACTATTAGAGTTGAGTTTGACTTATAGTTCATTTGGTTGTGAGCATAATTGGAATACTTTTGAAAGGATAAGAATTTGAATTTATCAAATCGATTTTATAATTATTTTTCTATACCACCTAATAGGCTAGTATGATGTGTTAGTTAATTGTATAATTATTAAGTCCACACAAAGAAAAGAAATCATTTACAACAAAACATCATGAATGATGTGATGTTTCTGATTTGCTAATTCAAGATTGAACAAGAAGAATGTTAGAAAACAAATGACTATAAATTGGTGATCCTACTTTTGATGATGAATGGATTGTGAAAGAGAATTAAGCAAATTTAGATTTGGATGCTTCAGATGAAAACATATTAGTTGAACTTGGAGAATGGTGGTGGTGGTGTACCTATGGATGAGTTGGAGGTTCCTCTAATTGCTGACAATGATGAAGGTGATGGGATGACAATAATAAACATGAGGATTATGTGGAGGAGGATAACTATCTTGATTTTAATATAAATGGTTTCCTAGGATAGTTTGTTTATATTAAAAAATTATGAATTTATTATACATTATGAGTAATTTTATAAATTGTGAACCTATTTTTAGTTGTCACTATTTATGAATTATTATAAATTATTGTTCTTGTATGCATGCATAGGTTTTTGAATATAGTGTTTCATACACTCAAACCCTTAAAAGTTGTGTCATGATTTTTTTTTTGGTTCCTTCGAATTTGACAACATTGATCTGAATATATAGGAATAGTGCATGAATTAGGCTTGTCAACTTTAAAATCTAATGAGTTGACTTTATGGAAAGCAACTTCAATTTTTCAAATATCTGATTTTTATGTTGGGTCTTGGGTAAACTCATTCTAGTTGAGTCCAACTTGTGTGATTTGAAAGCATAAAAATCATAGGGAATTTTTTTTAAATAGGGAAAGAAAGGAAGAACAGTCAGAGGGACATTCATCTTTCATCTTGTAAAAAGTGTTTAAACGGCTTGTGTTCTGAATAATGGCTTATGCCATAGACCTACTAACTAATAAATATAATGTTAGCTTGATGAATTTCTGCTGCATCATTTTTCTGAGGGTGCTGACTATCTTTCATCTTTAGTTTATATCCATATGCTTTCCAAATTAACCTTTATCAGAAATGATCTCATTCTTTTGGGTTGTTTGTAGGTAAAGAAAAAGGTGTGAAATGGAGAGCACTGACAGAGGAGCATGCACGTGACAGCTTTGAAAATCTTCTATTTAGTGTCTGTCGATTCCGGGAGCTTACTGGCTCCTATCCCCAAAATATAACTGTACGTAACCCTTTCTTATGTCAAATCAACCATTTTATTCCTTTATTGCACGACAAGCTTTTACTGCTTACATTTATTACTTGCTTCCAAATGCTGATAAGAAATAAAATAAGAAATCTTTGAATCTGATTTGTTGAATCTGGAAATCAGGTTGTAAGTTATGATTTCAAGGAAAAAAGATTTGCACATCTACATCGATCTGCTATTGGGTTTCCAGAGTCAAGGTTCTTCTATGCAGGTACTCCTGCTACATCAAATTCAAAAGCAGCTGCTCTGAAAGGTGAGGAATTGGTTAGAACTCAGTTCCAAAAAGACCCATATGGCTGTCGAGGTTCACTTTATCACAAGAAACTAAAGCGTGACCCTTTTCATCGCTCAATTCCTTATCCCACTGGCTGCCCTGAAATTGAAGGTTTATTCAAATATTGTGAACCAAATCCTTATCCTGATACACTTCCGTGGACACAGTAAACATCACACAGTCAATACAATTGTATACTAACAAATACAAACATTTGATTCGAACACTGAGATGTTCATAAACAATGTGAAGATTAAATTTTGTTCATTGGAGATAATGACAGATTGTGTAGATCAAAGTGTTGCATTTTGTGAGGTTTATTTAAATTATGGGTTACTCAAAATGGACGGTTCAAAGACAAATGTCCAGGTTTCATGTTGTTGCAGTTGGATATGCCATGTATGTATTGAGGGAAATTTTGCTTATTTTCATAATCGATCATAATTTAGTTATTTTAATTTTATAGCTTAGCAGAAAAACTTGAATAGGAATATCTTCATGCAACCGATATAAGGTTTTAGGAGGAGAGGCCTTTAAGCAGATGATAAAAGATCTCTGACAATTGCTTCCTCCATCATCATATCACTGCAATACCAATGAAAAAGACGAAAATGCTCTTAATATAATATTTTTTTTATTCCAGAAATTTTTATTCAAAATGAACTTTTAAATTTTGTTTCTGGATTATTATATTCAGAAGACAACAAATTCTCTTCCAGACCTTTTCGGAAGAAATTATTTTAGACTTAGGCAACACAACAAATTCACTTCCAGATCTTTTGGAAAGAAATTATTTTAGAGTTATTATTTTCATTCCTCAATTTTCATATCTGTTTATATCTGGAATAATTTGGAAGAAATTATTTTAAGGTTTAAGATTTAAGTATTATTTTCCTGAACTTTCATATCGGTTTATATCGGGAATAAAAGATATTTTCGAAAATAATAGGTGTTTGTTATAATTATCACTTGTTATAATAATCATGAAAATAATCTTGTTTTACTTGTTTTTAGGGTTCAGGGATTGACTTAAATAATCTTCAAATAATCATTAATATATATACTTTTATTCATATATTGTTAATGAATTAGTTGGTAACGTCTAGGGTTTAGGGTTTATATATACTTTTTATTCTTATAAATTCCTTTAATTATTAATGAATTAGATTGGTCTCAACTTTTCTCAACTTTTCTCAACTTTTCTCAACTTTTACCTTAAAAGTTATCTTTGGCCAAAATTCAGTTTTGGCGAATTTTTTCAATAGTGTCAGGATGAACTCAGGTTTGAACCCCTTGAAAAACGAATAACCTTGAAAAACGAATATAAACAAATAAACTTGAAAAACAAATAACATTGAAAAAAGAAATAACATCAGCAGAGATCAAATAAAATCTCAAAAATCGATTTTATCTAAATTACTCATTGAACCTAAAACTAATAAAAAATTAACTCAACAATATCAAACAAAACAAAAATTGCCCCGAACATATCACTATATACAAACAACTACAATTTAAATCCAATTTAAAAATTCATTGTAAAGAAAAGATTTGAACTTCTAACAAGTACTCAGATGAAATACAAAACCTGACTAAGGAATATGGCATGAACAGGGAACCATCAGAAACCAAAAATTTATCCCCAATAGCAATAAATGCTGTACGGTCCGCATCATGGCTAGGGTTAAAAAACCCCATCACACGGTTCCCTTATCCAACTTTAGATCCAAATCACGAACAATTAAAAACACAAAAATGTAAAACCCAAAAGCATCAATTTAAAAGGATAACCTAACTCAGTAGTGTTTAGAGAAAAAGAGCTCAGATTAAATGGGTTTAGAGTCTTATCAGCACTGAATAATCAGAGTGGTGCATGACTTTCTCTTCATCACTGCTCGAAAATTTCAGTGTTCCGTTAAAATAAACAGAAACAACATAACAAACAAATGCGAAAAAAAGAAAACAAGAACCTGGGAAATATGTGGGAAAAGAAGTCGATGGAAGAAGCAGGGTTGCAAGGTCTCTTATATAAGAGAGAGAATACGCATAACCCTAATTCACTATTGGAAAGCCCATTAGTTTCCTTACAAAACGACCTGTGTGTTCTTATTGGGCCTTTGCTTCATTCACCTCCAAATTGCAACTTGCACTCCATTTATTTTATTTTTTATAGTTTATTTCAACGGTGTCTCATTTTTCTTAGTTTTCTTGCTTCCAATACTTTTTTTTTACTCCATTGCAAGTTTGTATTTCATTACTACAAGTTTAAGGATTCCGACGAGCTTTAATGGTGATTTAAAGTTGGTTAGGCAAAAGGTATAAATGGGACCAATGGAGTTTTTTTAATGGATATCTCACAAGTTTATGTATCAATCAATTTGAAAATAAACTTTTAGAAAAAAAAAATCTAGAATATATTCATATAAAAAATAAATATTTTGAATTTGATTAATCGGAATATGAATTTTGACTTTTGGATAGAACATTTCAAAATAACGAGACCATTATTATGAATTATCTATTCTAAAGAAGTTTTCTAGAACATACATATCTTACATTATTTAATACATTTAATTTTGAAAATATGATATGCTTTCTAAATTTTCTAATTAGAATCTTAAATATGTTTTCAAAGATTAAATATTACATAATACATGCAAAATGCGAAATATGTATTATAAATTAGATATTTTGGAAAGCAAATAATGTATTGTAGAAGGTCTAATTCGAAATACATATTTCACATTCTAGGATTAGGTGCTCTAGAGATCAAGTGTTTTTTTTTTCAAGAGTTGATTTTATAAAAGCGTGTATATTAGTTTTTGACACTTAAATTTTATTTTGTTAGATTTACTATGGATGAAGACTTTTACACGAAGATATCAAATGAAGTTTCCATGTTTTTGGGTATAGACAACATTGATATGGACTATGTTCTCCCGCATAATAAATTTATGTCACATGATTGTAGTGAAGCATTCACAACATATTAGGTATATATAAATATTGTATAATTATTTTCATTTGGTAAACTTGTTAACATATTGTAACATTGTAATATGCAACATATGTATATCGTAGAACAGATCGAGGTCATACAACTAAAATGTAACAACTAATGATGTTACTTGAGCAAGAGATGTATATTCATTGGTGTAGGTTCAATGAAAGTACAAATGTGGTGACAAATATATTTTGTTAGTTTAAATTGGTTTGTTGCTCTTAATTAACCAATTCAATAATAATTTTTTATTTTATTTCAATTCAATTCACTTCACTCAGACCCTAAAGACTAACACCTATGACCAAGACCTAACCCATAAAAGAAAACCAAAGAAGCAATAAAAGGAAGCTTGCCAAAGGTTGGATGAAGAAAAGAAATCTGTTGGTAAGTTATTATCCTTAAAGCAAGAGGCGGTCCCTTTCAATTAAGAAACACAATTTATAAAGGAAATAATGGTTAATATTGATCCACATGAATAGACTAACTTCCAAGAACAAATTGTCTAGAGGAAAAGGCAAAGGTTGTTCAAGATAGCAATTCAGTGTCTTGGTGCTAAGGAACTTCTACTCAAATGCTTTTAAAAATGATTATATCCCTTAGCACCTACAAAGCATGGTGCAAGGGATACTTATCTCATATAATTGAAATACAAGAAATAGGAACATTGGCACCTATTGTACACAACATACTAGAATGAGCTACAGAACAATGGAAGAATGAGTGTTGGTTGCAAAATACACCTTTTGGAGATGAGAGGATAAAGAACACACAAATTCGTCATATTATATTATGTTGTGTAAAATTTCATCAATTCTTCGATTAGCAAGATGACAACTCTTGTATAGAGTTATATGATTCTTGAACCTAAAGTCAAGCCCTTGATCAATGTACCACTCAAAAGCAATGACCTAAATCAAACCTAGCCTTATCAATACACCATATTCAACTTATATTGAATGAGGCATTATTCCCCACCATTGTTCACCATTAGATTCCTCAAATTTGTCCCAAGCTCTTGATTAGTGTGGCACCCAAAAGCAATGCTCTGAATTATATCCCTTCTTATCAAAACACCAAATTCAACTTAAAATGAATAAGGCACTCTTCCCCAACATTGTTCACCATTAGATTCCTAAACATTGAATTGGGCCTTTAATTAGTGTATCACCTAAAAGCAATAGTCAGGATAAAATATAGTCTTCCACAATGCACCAGATTCAACTAACACTCAATGCGGAAATGTTCCCCACTACTGTTCATTTTCAAAATCTTAAAATTTGACACAGAACCAAACCCTTGTTCAATATGCCACCCAGAAGTAACATCTTGGATCAAATCTCTTCTTATCAACACATCAAATTCATTTCACATTGAATGAGACATTATTTGTTAATATTGTTCACTACTAGATTCTTGAACTTGACATAAACCCTTGATTAGTGTGTCATCTAAAAGTAATGACTCAGATCAAATTTCTCTTTATTAATGCACCATATTCAACCAACATAAAATGAGTCATTGTTCACCGATGACTATTTTACGACAAGTGTATCGTGTCAAAAGTAATGAATTTGTCCACAAGAACGGATATCGAACCCACAAGGAACAATGAAATTCTCAAGTATAATATTCACTAAATAGAAAATAATATGCAAAAGTTTGTGGTGAATGATGAATTGCAAGAATGTAAATAAAGCAAAGTAAAAAATTTGTGTGATTCATTAGGAAAATTGGGATTGAGGTTCATCCTTCTCATTCGTCTATATCTTTACAAAAGATTATAATATTTAGTCTTGATTGATATTGATGCACATATAAAAATCATTCATATCGATTTCTCAAATTCAAAATTATTAAGAAAGTCTACTAAATATCAATTCCTCGCATATTTATAAAAACTCCTTATCACTACGAACAAACGTTATAAAGGAATTAACATTTCAAATATATTTCTAGCATTAAAATATGTTAAGCATTATCATTTAGGTCAGATTCTTATAAATATTTTCCTGACAGATCTAAGGATCAAAATCATGAATAATTTAAGCTTTGAGAATAAAATGATAATATCAATCATCAATGAAGAACTAAAATATTATAGATAAATATTACCTCAATATATAAGAGTTCGAACAAACTACTCCTAATCTCAAAGGGAAGAATTAACCACTCATGTTAGCCACTACATGCATCTAAAGCAAGAAAAGAAGATCCAAGATGTTTCTCCTTAACGACTGCCTCCTTTATGGTTTTCTATCTCCTTATATTCTCTCAATCATCCCAATAATGTCTAGTGTTATGCCTCACACCTTCTATTTAACCCAATTGGACTTTGGGTAAGTGACATATTATTCATAATAATATATCCTTTTGCTTCATCTTTCCTTAAATTCTTGAAAATAACACAAAATTGGAAATAAATCATTTTTATTCATCACATAATCCAAAAGTATGTAAAATTGTTTAAATTCTTAAATTAGAGGTTGAATTATAAATATTTTATCAATTGTGTAAAATTGTTTAAATTCTTAAATTAGAGGTTGAATTATAAACATTTCTAATTTTAAATGTTTTTTTTTTAAATATTCTTTCATACAATTTTAAATTATATCTTTTTAATATTATGAATTCAACTAATTATACTTAAATAAATATATAATAATATTTATATGTTAAATTCTTTTATACCAATGAAATATTCATTAATTACAAATCTAATTAATTTTTTAATATCAAATTATCCATATTAGTTAATAAAATGCACAACATTATTTATTTTACCCTTATAATATTAATTTTCAATCTATATTAGCAAACTTTATTTTTATATCATTTAATAAATAGTTAATTTGAAATTAATAATGTTTATAAATTTAAAAAATATACTTTGTAATGCCTTTTTCACATATTTTAAGTACTTATTTTATATTTTTATAATGAATAATTATAATGTAACATAAGTATTTATTTTTTTATTATTGCGAAAATAGGTAAAATACATGATAATAGAGGGTTGAGTTGTGTATTTAATTTGTTTGAAAAGTTTTTGCAAAGCTTCATTTACTAGATGCGAACAATTAATACTACAAAAACACATTGTCAAGTAAGTTTTAATCGTGTTTGATGAAAATTCGTCATACACAACTTTAAGTGGACATATGCATTGTCTAAACAACTTTTCAAAATTCGTTTTTGTTGGAGATCCCACATCGACTAGAGATTAGAGCCTTTCATAGTATATAAGTGGGTGCAAACCTCACCCCATTAAGCCGGTTTTATGGGGTTGAGTTAGGCTTAAAGTCCACTTCGTAATATGGTATCAGAGCCATTTCGAGCCTATCCTAGCGAGTGTTTATGTTGGGCCTATCGTGCCACCCGCTATCGGGCCGCTATCGGACCACCCATAATATATAGTCCCACGCACGAGTTGGCAGTCTCGGCGTGAGGGGGGTGTGTTGAAGATCCCACATTGACTAGAGATTAAAGCCTTTCATAGTATATAAGTGGGTGCAAACCTCAACCTCATGAGCCGGTTTTATGGGGTTGAGTTAGGCTTAAAGTCCACTTCGTAATAGTTTTCAAAAATGTTTCATTCTTAATCTAGTTAAAAATTAATAACATGTAGTATAAAAATACAAGAGTTGAAATAGAATTACACAAGTTATTTTTATATTGGCTTGTCAGCTAACTTAAACTACGTTCACTTCTTGATCAACACGTTCAAGATTCCACTAATGCACACAATTGTTGTAAGTTACACATATTATTTTGATCTAACCACTTATGACTAAACTATGTATTTTTTTTTACATAACCACTTCTAACTACAATAACAAATATTGTTTGGACTCATTCACTCTTGACTAAGACCGAGTATTCTTTGGACTTTACCACTCTCAGCTCCAACTACAAGTATTGTTTGGACCTAGCCACTCTTGACTAAAACATTTTGATAAACAAAGGTTGTGATCTTAAAGATCACGTGGTTTGCTCACTAAAAGATATTAACATCTTAAAATGAATATAAGATTGAGAACACTCTTATAGTTAGCTATGAACATAAACAATGTTCTTTCTCACACAAAAAAGGCTTAGGATTGCTTGAAAACGTTAATAACAAATGTTGTAACCATCATTAGCCTTTCTTCATCACAGAGATCTTCTTTATATAGAGTTTAGAAGAAAAAAGTCATTACAAATTCCTTTGGAGTTGTTGTGAGGATTACAAGCCTCTCATCTTGTTTGTCTTTCGTCTACCCACATCCAAGCACACAAATACATTAAAGGCTCTCCATACAACATTAAATGTGTGACATCTTTACACAATTCCTTTAATACATGACATGACTTATCATGCGTAAGTAGGTAGCTTCTTGTTCCTGCCAGTTGACTCGATTGCCTTCGTACGTCTACGACGATCACACACCCAATTCTCTCTGCCTTCGTTCGTGCTTTCCTACGATCAAACACCTGAAAATGAAAAGACAAAGGGCGCCCTAGAGGCCATTTGCACTCCGACGCTCAAGTCAGTACTGGGGCTAGGAAACACCAAAACACTTAGTCGTAAAGCTCTGTGAAATCTGTGTGTGTATTAGCGTAAAAGTTGTGTACCTTATTAGGTTTGTTACTGCCTATTATATACTCTAGGGTTTCCGCTATTTCCGCTAACCACAATTAGGGTTACTGAGGGTGTGCCTTAGCGCCACTATCACCCACTCTCAGGGTAATCTAGCGCGTAAGGCCCCCTTACTGGAGTGCAACCTCTGACGGGATGACCACCTGGGTACCAACTTGTGCACCTAATCTCTAGGGCCATCCATCCTGAGAGTGCCCTAGTTGTTCACGTGCCATGCATGCAGCTTACCCCTGGAACGTAACCCTGATAGGTCTTCGCTCTTCCAGGGGCTCTTTACTCGTGTTACGCCTGAACGCGTCATCCACACCACATGCATGGACCCCTCGTGATATAGACTTCTCCCTACTGATAACTGGTGTGTGGTCTGGGATCCACCGTACGTGGCCCAGCTTTGTTGTTTGAGTCACCGATGTCCGATGTCACATCGCCCTCACTCTGTTGCCGAGGACACATCAACACATCTTGGTGATCGATGCCTGACCACTCTTCAACACCTTAGCTCACATGCCTTGCGAGACACTGGCCCATGCCGCTCGTGGGACCCAGCTTATGTGGCCCACCATTACTAGCGGTCAACTTCGTTTGAGGACTGATCGGTACATAAGCCCCCCAGTCTCGAGTTGTTAACTTGTTTAGTGAATAGACTAAGTTTTCGGCCCTGGCGACCTACGTGGCTCTGTGTGACGGGACGTGAACAGTGCACCGAAGTGACACTTCTCTGTGCCCGTTTTTTATCTGCGCACACGTGTCTAGATCAACGACCATGACTTAACGCTGCTTGCACTTCTTTGTTTACGTTAAGCATTCAAAAACGCGCGCTTCGATCACTGTTCCATTACTTTCAAAAACTCTTTCGATCGCTTCAGCTTCTTCTTCGAACGCTCACTTTCTCTTTGCAAAAACCAAAACTTTCACTTCCCTTCGATCAAAAGGTAAGACCTTTATGCATCATCGCCCTTGTGTTTCGATTTCACTGCTTGATAACTGCCTTGGACTGTTTAAATTTCTGCATTTTAGGTTTTCTCTGGTTTTTTTCTCTATTCCTCTGTTTTCTGGGTTTATCTGGGTCGTGTCCCCAACTCCGATTACAAGGCCCTCTACCCTTGGGCCTCTGGTGAGGATGTGGCCAAACACCGGGAGGACAAAGCTGCTCATATGACTTGTGTGTTTGGGGGGGGGGGGGGGGTTGTCGATTGTTTTTTTTTTCGCCTCTGAGGGGGGGGGAGGCCTGCTGGGGTGCGGGAAGCCTATT
>Ga0123342_1005022_pt1 | contig 19609 bp, 17 predicted proteins | sample Turbeawhitnodule_FD_89960 | JGI IMG/M metagenome (GOLD analysis project Ga0123342, IMG submission 89960) | Root nodule microbial communities of legume samples collected from Mexico - Turtle bean Mexico white nodule | ecosystem: Host-associated > Plants > Roots > Nodule | place: Mexico: Nepantla... | reverse complement strand
ACAAGCTTTTAGAAACTAGGTCAAATGTGAGCACATAGGGGAGTCTTCTAGAATCTAGGTCAAAGGTGAGCACATGGGTGAGTTTCTAGAAGCTAGGTTAAGGTGGGCTTTGGCACAAGCCTAATTTACTAAGTACACCCTCTTCTAGCTTATTTTTCTGATTGAAGCTCAAAGTGAGCCAATTTATTTACTTAACTTGTCTTGTAAGAAGACTAGAAAGAAGAACAACTAATATTCTCGTTCATGTCCAGTTCTTCCTCTGTTGAGGATCTTCTAAGATTTGGTAGGGCCTGACCTTGTATATTAAGATGACTGACCTAATTGTGAAGTGTCTGATGTGTCTCTAGTCATCTGCTTGTCGATGTGTTGTGTCTCAAAAGTGTTGTTGCTTGAGGTGCCTTAACTATTGATTTAGTGGAGCTTTACCAAAGAATAGAGAAGGAAAAAAGAGATAGAAACTCATTCATTTTCCTCACAAAGAATGATTATCTACAAAACTTTCTCCAAGGACTTTCATCAAACACTTTCCATGCACTTTTACTTGTAGTATCACAAAGCTTTTTGTAATTTTCTTTATTTGTTTATTTTGTTTACCAGCCGTTTGAGAAAATACTGCAAATGCAATCCCAATAAACATTGTAATAGTAATACGTGCGTAGTGTGCAAGTGTGTCTGTGAGCTCTTAGTGTTAATTTCACTTTCACTTTTGGACTCTCGTCTAGTTTCTCTACTTTCACTTGCATTCTTTCTTGCTTTCTTTATTTTTATATTGTCTATATTCTTCTTCTTCTTTTTTGCTTTGTACATCTCAATGATACTTAGGACATTTTATTGATTGTAGTAGACATTCTTTTGGTCTTAGGGTTTCATTCTTGCATACACACACTAGGACAAAAATTTGTTTTAGAGTTCTTTGAGGAAATTTTTGTGAGCACTATCTAAGGTAAGCTTTGGTACTTAAGTAGGCCTAGTGACTCACCTCGCTTTCTTGGGAGTGAACTTGGAGAATTCTCACTTAAAATAAAATTTTATTACTCTAGTTGAATTCAAATCTTTTGTGAAAACACTTTCATTCTTTTCAGATTAAAAAATGAGTGATCCATCTCATAATTCTAATGTTCATGGTACTCTTAATTTTCAGAACCTATTTATATACATGCAAAACTGGAAAAAACAAACCAAAGAGATTTTTTAGTTAAGGGAAATGTTTACAACAAATTTACAAACTCAGGAAAGTAAAACCCATAGATCTAGGAGTAGGCATGGGGAGTGGTCACGTAAACATAGAAGTAGTCATCATAGTCTTCCCTAGATGAGGTTTTTAGTAGTCATCATAACATTGAATATTACCAACAACCTCCTAGGCAACCTAAACATAGGTCTCAATTATATGTCTCAAGAACCTAAGATTGATTTTCCTCCTTTTTATGATTCGACAAATATAAATGATTACTTAAACTGGGAAATGAAAGTTGAACAAATTTTTTACTGTCACCAAATTGATCAGGAAATGAGGGTAACCCTAGCAATCCTTAGTTTTTCATAATTTAGCCATGATTTGGTCGACAACCTACACCGAAGACCTTAGGTTACTAAAGAGCTGTCAAATACGGTATTGGAATGAGCTTAGGTCAACCTTTAGGAAAATATATATTCCTTCTTACTATGATATGGAATTAATGCAACAACTCCATAGGCTCCAACAAAAAGATTTAAGTATCGAACAATATAGACAAAATATGGAGTTATTAATGTTAAGAGCAGAGATTAAAGAAGAATCTAGGTTAATTATAACTTGTTTCCAAAGTGGTCTTCATTTTGACATAAGGGATAAAGTTGAACTCTTGCCTTATAATGATTTTAATAATCTTGTTCAACTTTGTATTAGAGTAAAAGATCAAATTAAAAGGAAATCTTCTTTCAAAAAAATCATACTCTAGCACTTCTTATTTCACAAAAAATATAGAAAATATAATTATTCTCTTCAAGAAAAAGAAAGACCATGAGACAAAGAGAGGGATAGGGCAACCAATAAAGAAAAAGATATAAATTACTTTGTATATTTATCTCTTCCTTAATCTCTCTACATTTTTGCATGTTATTATTTTTTGTACTAATATAGGAACGAGAGTTGTGAAGAAATGTATTTGAAAATTATCATTTATTCAAACTATCACACTTAAGATTTTAACGTGCATCAATCATGATCTATCAGATGCAATAATTGCAATTTGATCATTTTTTATAATTAATAAGAAAAATATTACAAACGAATGATTCAGTGGAGTTGAGTCTAATATGATACATAAGATGAAAGAGTTACAGTCTAATCTTTTAGATAAACCAAACCATCATCTAAGTACCATGAATCAGATGATATTTGCTAATGTGTTTTAAACTTGATAAAAACACAATTCAACCATTCCTTTCTTATATATATATTTTTTTGTTTTCATATAAGTCATGCTTGACAAGGAGCTATAATCTTGGTCTACTCGTGATCTCAAACGAATGAAATGCTTTTATATATTGTCTGCATACTCATTCACACATTCTCCTGAAGAGAAGTCACAAGCCCACCCCTACGTACTACCCTATGTAGATCTACCACTCCCTTTATTAAAAGCTCAATTGTGAAAAATGATGAGGCTCTATTTCTATTCCTCTCAAACTAAATGAGCTTTTATAGTGGCTTTGTCGACAAACTCATTCATCTTTTATCTTGAGCTAGCATAACAAGCTTCGGTTCTTCTTATAAAAGACTAACACCTTAAAGTTACCTTGAACACAACCAATACCACGCTTTAGTTAGCATTGAGGGCTCGTGATCAAGTGATTAGAAAAGCTACCAAGCGGAAAGCTCGAATATATTTTTTAAGACTTGGACCAAAGTCCCTACAACCAACAAGGAGGAGGTTGATTAAAGAGTCCACCTCTTTATAGTTGGTACTTGAAAAGGGGAAGAAGTATACAACTGTAGAACTAGCATGGAAATGAGTTGTTGATAATGATTTCAAAGGGAAAATCATACTTGTAAGGGGAGCAATATGGGGATCAAGAGAGAATATGCTAAGAGGGAACTTCAAGAGGAAAAATATCAAGCTTATGGGAGCAAACTAAAGAAAAAAAACAAGATTTTACTTTTCTATATTGTTTTATTCACAAAGTTATGACAAACTAAGTTGTAAACAATGCTCAAGGGTTAGTTACGAGTGATTACGAGCCCAAAGAATACTCACATTGTACTTTATAACATTAGTCTGCTTAGTGAAATCCAATTAATTGGTTAAAAACTGAATGTAATGATTAGTCAGATGAACCAATATAAAACTACATTTCTCTATCCCTTTATTTCGCATGTCGTTTTCTTATATCATCACTGAAGTAGTAGGAGAGTCACTACAAAATTACATATAACTAAAAAAATGATTTTTAGATAAGTAAATATTTTAAATTGAAAAACTTCGTCTAAGATACTTCATCATATTTAATTATCATCAACTCATAACAGAATATGTAAAACTATTGTTTGAATATTTCCTATCGAATGATATTTTCAAAAATTCCTAAAAGTTTTCAAGAACACAATTCAACTCTCACTTCTTATATTTTTCTTTATTTTTACAAGTTTTAATTAGACTTATTTTCCAAAAGACATTAAGAAGGGATTAAAGTTTTAAAAATCAATTCAATCCCTATCTTAATTTAGCTTAGCCTCAAATTCTTTTTCAACAAGTTGTGATGCGTTTCTAATAACTTGTATCGCTTCTACCAGTAATATCTATTTTATATGCTTCTTTTTGTAATACTTCTTTCAAAATTTATAATTATTAATTTAGTCATACTTTGGTAAATTAAGAAGTCAAATATTCTTAATAAAAATCTTAATTTAATTATTTTATTCCATTTTAATGCATATTTATTTTCTATAATTTATTAAGATAAAAAAAAATTACACAGAAACTCACATACATATCTCCTCCATTATCTAAAAGAGAAATGAGTGATTTTATTTATATTCACTTTTACTTCTTAGTATTCTATTATTACATTTATATATATGGTGAAAATATATTTATTAATGATCAATTGGTATGCATGGTGGGAGAAAGGAAAAGAGTAACAATTATTGGTCTTTTAAGTATAATTGGTTCATCTAAATCTCAGAAAAATGTTAAGAACGATAATCTTATGCCTTTGAAAGTGACAAAATTTGCAATTATATCTTTATTTCAAGAAAAATATGATAAAAATGACTACAGTAAATGGATTAATAGTTTGACATGTTCATCTATTTAAACTTTTATTACCATTTTATTTCATATAAGAGACAAGAAAAAAAGAACAAATAGTATATAAATACATTAGAAAATTAAAAATGAATCAATATATATATATATATGCATCTCACTCACATTCTTTTAATATTTTTTTTTTAAAGATTTGAATTGTTTTTGTAATGTTTAATTAGGATAAATAAGTTTTACATAGTCTAAAAAAGATAATATATTATTTTATCTTGTTTAATATTTACTTGTTTAAATTTTTAAAGTAAAACTTTCTTTATTATAATTATTATGATTATTCTTATTTTGTTTTATTTTTTACATGAGTGTATTAATAATCACCATGATAATAGATTATGGTTACAATAATTTAAAATTAATTTTTATTATATTTTAAATATATACATCCAATCAAAAATTTATATTCTAAATAAATTAAGAAATACATATAACTACCAAAAACCATAAAAACAATAATCATTATTAATTAAATAATGTGAAATATTTAATTAGAATGGGATAAGGATATCCCACCAAGCAATTGTAGTTATAATTAACATACAATAATTAAACAAAACAAGGTTAAAGACAACCTAGTAAGAAATTATAGTTATAATAACATATTATAGTAAAATAAATTGAGATTAAAGATAGGTAACTTATACATGTTACAAAATAATTAAACAAAATGAGATTTGTAATGGTAGGGTTCGTACGACCGAGATCATGACTTGGCACTCGGTCTAAGTTGACCAACACCACAAAGACCATTAGGTCTAAGCAGGATTAATGAGATCAATCAACGATCAAGCACTAGGTAATACACTCCAAAACATGATCAAAATTCCCTAATCCGGCCTAATAACAAAGGGTCGTGATAAACATATAAATAGGCACAGATTCTAAGAATCAGGTACGTCATTACACAGTACTAATAACACCGAGTATCGAATACCGAATTCTCACTTGAGTATTGAAGTTCCTTTTGCAGGTACCATCCGATCTTGTTGTTCGTAGAGATTGAGAGGTAGAGTGACGAAAGAAGATCGAGGAGTTCGTTCTGAGGGGAAGGAAGGAAGTGTAGACCGACCGATCGAGCAATAGTCTGAATCGTTTCCAAACCCGTTCGAGAACAATTGGCGCCCACCGTGGGGCCGAGAGAATCAGCATGAAGAGGAAAGTAGATGGTGTCAACCAAAAGCATGATGAACGAGAGGATGTCTGATGCTGAGCAAATGGAGCTCTTGATGTCTCTGCAAAAAGAGATGGTTGAGATGAAGAGAAGGAACGAGGAGACTAAGCGGAAGAATGAGGATGAGATTCTAGCTCTCCGAAGGGAGAATGAAGAGATGAAGAGGAAGTTCGTGGAAGGAGGTCCATCCGTTGGACCGACCCACCTTGTTAGGAAGTCCTTCACCACCCTCACTGGTCCTAGGACTGTCAAGGAATCGAAGGATAAGATCTATACCCAAGAGGTTGACGATGAATCTTATCCGAATAGGCCAGTCCCCACGATCGGTACTCTGGACTCGGCTCGACGACACCCATTCACCGACTCCATAGTCGGAGTGTCGCTACTAAATAAGTGGAAAGGCTTTAACAAGGACCGTTACGACGGACTGGCCGAAGTTGACGAGCACATGGATGTGTACATCACACACATGAGCTTGTACACTTCAGACGATGCAGTTTTGTGCCGAGTGTTCCCCACGTCACTGAAAGAAAGAGCTATGATATGAAGCTTCCTCCAAACTTCGTCAACAACTTTGGGACACTGGAATCCAAGTTTGAGACACAGTTCGCTACCAACCGCCCGCATTATCTGACCTCCATCGCCTTGGTCAACATTCGCCAGAAGAAGGGAGATTCTCTGAAAAAAGTTCATTGATAGGTTTGGAAAGGTAGTCACAAGCATCTGGAATCTAATCCCAAACGTGGCCATGCATCACATGATCAAGGCCTTACGACCGAGTCCTTTCCCTGACAGCTTGTGCATGTAGCCAATTGTAAACTTGGACGAACTTAGGTAGAAGGCCGCTAAGTTCATGCAACTGAAGGAGCTGAGAGAATTCAAGAATCCGGCCCAGGCCGAAGCAAGTGGAGATAAGGGAAAAAACGAGCGTCAGAACTGACCGGTTGTTGGTTGAGGAGATAAGCGCAAAGACAATTGGAGACACCGGTTCGCTAGATATACCCTCTTATACGTCGACAAGGAAAAGATCTTAGATGAGGCTTTGAGTGTCAAGCTACCACCAAGGAGGGTTGCAAGTCCTGAGAGCGCTGACCGAACTCGTAGATGTCGGTACCATAGGAATAGTGGACACACCACCGAGGAGTGCCAAGCATTGAAGGATAAGATCGAGGAGCTTATCCAAGTTAGGTCTTCGTTGGTTTGTACAAGGGGGAAGAGGAGAAAAACGGAGCCCACGAAGGGAAGAGCCAACGAGACGAAGAGACTACACCCCTCCAAGAGCGCAAGAAGATGACCGTCGACCCGAGCGTCAGCCGAGAAGGGATGGAAGAAGGGGTGACCGAGAGGTCATCAACACAATTGTTGGGGAGATTAACTAGAGGAGGTAGCTCCAACAACGTTGAGAAGAAACACCTGAGGGCAGTGCATCAGGTGAACAACATTTTGTTCTGACCGAGGAGGCCACCCATCACCTTCACTAACAAAGACTTCAAGGCTACCGACCCTTCACAGGACGATCCTATGGTGATATTGGTTGACATTGACAAGTTCACTGTCATGAAAACGCTGGTGGACCAAGGGAGTTCGGTGGACATCTTCTACTAGAAGACGTTCAAACAGATGAGGATAGTCGAGGAGGAGATGAAGTCGTATGATGATCATGTGCTCGGCTTCTCGGTTGAGAGAGTGGGCACCCGAGGGTATATTGAACTTTATACCACCTTCGGTGAGGGAGAAGCGAGCAAGACCATCAAAATCCGATACTTAGTAATCATCGTCAACACCCCTTACAACATTCTGTTGGGATGATCGTCCATCAATAGGTTGAAGGCGATCGTTTCCACACCTCATGTTGCCATTAAGTTCTCCTCAGTGTCAGTAGACATTCTCACGGGGCACGTAGATCAGAAAGTGGCACGAGAACGTTACACAGAGAGCTTAAGGTAGAGCCTACACCTCAGAACGCCGGTAAAAAATGATCCCCAAGGTGTAAATCCTCCCGAGGACGAAGGTCCCCTCGAGGAGAAGCTTAGTCAGTGCGTAGAGAACACATGGTCACTTTAGTCGACTTGGATCCCCGAATTGTCGAGTCGAGGCTGAGTTGAGCCGAATGGTGTGCCTTCTTATAAAAGAAGAAATGGAAGGCCCATCCAGAAAGAAAAAGTAAAACCCAGTTACCTTAGGGTCTACCCGGTCAAACACTAAGAGGTGGGACGATTGCTCAGAGGGATTCAACCGATCGACAACACCTTTCAGGTCATCAAACCTTACAACATTCTCCACGGGGAACAATACCTGAATCACCTCGACCGACAAGGGTCGATCGTAGAGGAGCCAGAAGAAGAAGAAGACAAGGACGAAGGAGAAGACGAAGAAGAGGACAATGAAGACAACGCGCTAGCACGAGTATGATTCGAGTGTCGGAGCAAGAAAGCAGTGATTCAGAACAGTGAGGGAACCACTATTTATAGCCTTTCGAGAGCCCGAAAGATGAAACGTCATTTCCATTTCAATTGTCAAATCTCCCTCGATCCAACGGTTCACGACGAATGACGCCAAAAACCCCCATCATTAATATGCGTCACATCACGCGTTCGATGCTGCGAACGTCACGTCCAACCTCGGGAAGTCCAACCGTCACAACGGTCTCGGACAAAGACTCTTCAGATTAAATATTGTCGAGCCTGGAGCAAGTGTACTGGTAGGGTCCGTATGACCGAGACCATGACTCAGCACCCGATCCAAGCCGACCAACACAACAAAGACCCATTACGCCTAAGCAGGATTAATAAGATTAATCAACGATCAAGCACTAGGTTATACATTCCTAAGCATGACCCAATTTCCCTAATCCGGTCCAATGACAAAGGGCACATGATAGACATATAAATAGGAACAGATTCTAAGAATCAGGTACATCATTACACAGTACTGATAGCACCGAGTGTCGAATACCGAATTCTTACTTAAGTATTGTTATGCAGTTTACAAGTACCATCTGAGCCTGGAGTTCGCAAAGACTGAGAGACAAAGTGACAAAAGAAGATCGAGGAGTTGTTTTTGAGAGAAAGGAAGGAAGTGCAGACCAACCGACCAAGCAATAGTCTGAATCGTTCTCTTGATTCCAACCCCGTTCGAGAACAAGATTAAAGATAACTCAACAAGCAATTATAGTTATAATAACATAATATAATTAAATAAAATGAGGTTAAAAATATGCAATACATATAAATAATATAAAATAATTAAACAAATGAGGTTAAACAAATAAGTATAAAAATGGTAAATAACTCATTCCTTTTATCGGGATAATTGTGGAATAAAAAAAATTGATACTGTGGTACACAATTTATCGGTCGCTTTTCTCACGTCAAATTGTGTTTCACTCTACCAAATTCTCCGTTTTGGTTTCTTGAGCCAAGCCTTATTTATAGGTGAATTTCATCATAATAACATTTGGTTGGATTTGAATTTGGCTTTGTAAATTAATTTCTAATTGTAACTTGTTTTTGGCTTCTTTTTGTAATTGATAACCATGGAAAAGAAAGGCGTGCAACAGGTGTGTCGTGTAACAAGCCTGCAGGCTTATCCTCCTGTCATTTAAAAAAAAAATCTTTACTTTTTTATTCTTTATTTTTAAATTCAATCATCCGAGATATTTTTTAAGCTGTTCTAACATCCCGAATCACATACTAAAATACAAATTTTGTTTTACATAATATACAATCCAAAATAAAATAAAAAGATCACAAATTTTAGCTTTCAAATTCTATAATAAAAAAGTCTCCAAATTTTACGTATCAAAATTTAAAAAAAAAAACATTTAATAAAAAACAAAAAAGGGTAATTTAAACATTTTCTAAAAAATGGGGGCACATTCTCCTCCAATACTTGGGGACCTTTTAAAATTTGTACAAGAGGTGGAGAACTGTGGTGTAATTTTTTTGAGGAAGAAAAGCTAAGTGCTAAACAGGAACGAACATTTAAAACTACCAGCTTCTCTGTGCTTAGTATTTTAGGTTTGTCATCATTCGCCTTGATGGAATGTCATAGTAATAAAATCTAAAACGAATAGATACATAATTTAAGCTAAGTCAAATACACAATGAAATGTTTAGAGCCTCAAGATGAAGCTGTACAACACACAAGAGCCATCCAAATTCTGCTAGAGTCACTCACGCCTCCAAATAAGGTTACTACTGCATTATGGTCATCTCTTTCGCCTCTTGGGCTCCACCTGCAAATTCACAATTTCAAATCCAATAATATAACACCATAATCCAAAAGGCAAATGTGACACTGGCTAAACAATCAATTATTTTCTGACCCCATTTGGTTTGAGAAAAATGTTTTCAATTTTTACTCATAATTACAAAACCACCACTTATTTTGTTTATTGGTTTTGAAAGCTTGTTTTCTTAAACATTTTCTCAAACAAAAGGGTATGTGAGAGTTAACAAATTGTGGTAATAAATATCTTACAAATAGCCACTTTTAATCCAACCTAAAAGCTGCCTGTACAATTTTCATTTTATAAGCTCAAAACACATTGAATGGGAAACGTTTATTGCTTTCTATCAGATGATATAAGATCAGTAGTGAAAAAAAAATGCCAACATGAATATCCCCCACAAATGGGAAGGTGCTGGTTTTTCATGTTGAATACTGATAAAATTTTTAGCAGATTAACCATGTGAAAAGCATCAACCAAAGTGAGTGTGTAGCATATTCATAAGGATATCGATTAAAGGAAGGTTCAGAAAAGTAAACATCATTGGTAAATTTATATCTCAAAAGAAAGAAAATTACAACCTTCAATGCATTAACAATGACTATCAAAAGAATGCATGCCACAGTTTGAACTAAACATTTTATTCAAACAATGCACACAATGTTTCAGAGTAAAGAAAGCAAAGCAGAAAACAAGACTGAACTATGCAAAGTTTGGCATCAAAACAGAACAAATGTACATGCTGAATGGCCAATTTTAAAACTAGCTGCACTAAGGGTTAAATTTTAGAGAGAATTTCCCCCCCATCAAACTCTAAATTCTACACCATATGTTAAATCACTCATTCCTTTTACAGCAATGTGTCCCATTCCCTCTCAATATCCTAGCCAGAAACTAGTTAATAGAAAACTGATGTCTTAATCATATGCTGGGAACATTAAGCAATAATTATTTGATGTTGGATAATAGAATTCACCTTGCCATCAGCTACTGGTGATGCAGAAAACGTAGCTTGCGGTTTCTTAATATTCATATCATCATCAGATGAACATTCAGAACACACAAAATGATCTAATTTCTTTGCTTCTTCGATAGTCATGCCCACACAAGCAGGATGATACCTACAAAAAACCTACAAAGATTGAAATATGTGTTCCATAGAGGATATAGAGACACTCAACATAAAAAGAATGTGATTCTTGGATACATTAGATTTTAACTCTTTCACAGTTCACATGGAAGTTAAGTCAACAAAGTTCTGTGTTTATCATGAGTTCGGTAATTTGCATCTCCAGTATTTCATAAACATTATATAAAAATACATGTGCAAGCATATTTTTCAACGTATTGAAACAATCAATAGATAGAATAAGCCATAGTCAATTTATATTGGTTCACGCATATAATAAAATAAAAGAAAGAACAGAACCATAGTCATAATAACAAGCCACCCACAAGCACATTGGCACTTTTAGGCAGACATAAATTTCATCTGTCACTCAATTTTTAGCAGTGAAGTTCACATGTCACAAGTAAATGTATAAGGCACTATATATTCACTCGTTCCTTCTTAATTTTATTTTACTTCATAAGAAAAATTGCTTTTTCAAGACCAACATGCAAAGGGCTTGCATGGGTCAAGATGCAGTTCTATATATAAAGCATTTTTCTTACAATTTTAGGACCATACATGAGCTTCCAATAGAACTTACAACTTTCTAACACCCTTTAGGCCACTCATTCTGCAGGTGATGAGATCACATAAATGAAAATTCCTTCAACCCAGTAAATAGCACCCAATGCTCAAATTCAACATACAAAAATAAACACCAAAATATACAAAATCAAAACTCCAAATTCAATAATAGGAGATAGGAAACAAAGTAAGCAGAAAACACTGATTTTACCAATCCTTGCACCCTTCACATTGAACCATGAGGTCATCCGGGTTATATGGCATCTCACACTTGCAATACCTGCAAAACACAGACCAACAAGCATATTTAGTTCTAAAACCCAAAATCTCCTTCCTCACAATCAATAACCCAAAAAAAAACATTACATAAAATGGTAAGACATATGATCCCTCAACATATCCCAGAATTCAATTTTAATCCCTGAAAACTTCAATACGTTCTTACTCTTTACAGTTACCAAAATATATATGCAATTTGACCACCATATTAACATACTAAAATCTTATTAAATGCTTATACAGCCTAAAATAAAAAACTAAAATCTCGACTTTCACCTAAAACACAAGTACTAAAATGTATTAAATTGTTGTAAAGACTAAAATCTCATGTTTCTGTTCAAATGTAAATAGGAAAAACTTATTAATTTTTTTATAATGACTAAAAAATCCGCCACAAGTAAAAATGTAAAGACTTAAATGTATACTAGAGCAATGTACATAAACATGTTTCTGCATTAAATTTTTAATAGGAAAAAATTTGAAATTTTGAATTATTTATAGACAAAAAGATATATGAGAGGAAACTCACACAGCAACACGGTCCGGAGTGAAAGCCCCAGTGGCAGCCTTGTACTCAAATCTACAATAGTAATCCTCAGCACCCACATTCTCGAGCTTAGTGTAGTTCTTGAAAGAGTGTACAACGCATTTGCCTTCAATGGTGTGCGCACTCTGCACATCATAGTGGTCGGAGAGAAAAAGCTCTTTGGCACCATGGAACTGTCTGCGACCACCAATGGACTCTTCGGGTCTGTAGTACCACCTCACACGCACCTTGACGTTGTTCCTGTTGTCCTGCTCGATCTTCTCCACGCGCGCCACGTAAGGGGGCTTCGACGTGTCGGAGGGCCGCATCAGAACGCAATCACCGGCTGCAGCACCAAAGAACGAAACGCTGTCAACGACAACCCCATCTAAAAAAAACATCATGGGCAGGCACGAAAAGAAGGAAAGGAGGCATTTTGAAGGAGGAAAACGCAAAGGGTGGTTGTGTGTTACCTCGGACGATCTTGTTGGTTCCTCTTATGGTGTACGAGTCCAAGTCCTTTCTGCCTGGCCTCGTTTTCGCCATGCGGTGCGCGAAGGGCGTTTTGGGAATGAGAATTCTTTTTCTGATTGTTGGGTTAAAAGGAGAAGAAGAGAAAGCAAGGAACCCTAAGGTGTGGGTTGGGTAAGGGGTGACACTTTTTTTTGTGAGTGAAGGGAGTGACTGTGACGCTTCGCCTGCGATTTTATTACTGTGGCTTTTTGGGAATGTAATGCGACGATTCTTGGTCGGTTCATAACATTTGACTGCTTCCTAAATTTTCTTGTCCTGAGATCTGCGCTAAGTAATTTCCTAATCTACTTCATTCATGTGTTTATCATATTACTGGGACGTGTAGCGTTCAAGATAAGTGGTGGAAAAAGCTATAATTTCCCTGTTTAGTAGAGGATTTTTGGAAACAAATCCTACTAAACACTATTCTACTATTGAATTGATGTTGTTCCCTAGCAGGAAATATGGTTTGTCTTACCCACTTTCATAGACATCTCCTCTCCTACATAGGTTTGTTCTGCGTTTGGTCTTCAAAATTGAATTGGGTTAGCCCACTCCATTATATGAGTACGGACTTATTTTACTAGAATTTTATCAATGTTTTAATTTATTTAATTAAGATAAAAACATAAATTCAAGTATGAGAGTTGTTAGAAGGCTTGCTAAAAATAATTAAAGTTTTGTTTTCCATATATTTTTTTTCTATATATATATGTAAATGTATAAGAGTATCTTATCAAAGTTTTGCTACAAAATATTTTAATGAATATGATTAATTTTTTAACTAACCTATTAAAATTTCTTCTTTATATTATTTTTATTAACAAATTTAAATATAAAATTTTACTTAAAACTAAATTTACGGTCACTCTTAATACTAACTCCTTTAAATGATTAAAATAAAATCTCTCTTTCTTAAGTACATTAAACTAATTTTTTTAAAAATAAAATAAAAAAAAGTCACATTGCAATAATGGGGTATGATTTTTTTAACACAAAAAATTAAATAATTATTTTTTTTCATTTACGCGAGCCAGCCTGACCTATCCCGCCCTCGCGCAAGGTGCGGATTGTGCGAGGCAAGCCAAAGCGAGTCAGCGGGCTAGATTAGTGAGCTCATCCTACACTTTTTGTAGCGGCCCGACTGACTAACCTTGAATTAGAATAATCTTTAACCCATATGTGTATGTAAAAATTCAAAATATTAATAAAATCAATTTTAAAAATAAAAAAACAATTAATTATTAGGTTAAATATTATTTTAGAGGCTAACAAAATTATTAAAGTAGTTTGTATTATCATTAAAATTTATAAACTAATTTCTAAATTGATATCTTATTAGTTATCAAGATTTGAGTTACCTTTTAGTTGATAATCTTGATAACTAATTAGATACTAATTAAGAAACTAAGAAACTAATTTATAAATTTTATTAATAATAACAAATATTTTACATATTGATATTTTTTATTCTTTAAAATAGTATTTAATTTAATAAATATAATAATTAATGATTTTTCTTTTAAAATTAATTTTCAATGATTGTTTTGTGTTTTTTTAGTGTAGTAATAAATAGAATCGTAGACTTATGTAGATTTATGGACTAATCTATACATAATAACTAAGGAAGTGGAAGAATTATGAAGAAATGATGTATAAAGCACCTACAAATTCTAGAAGAAGGTTATTCAAAGCATTGGAGTTTTTTTCTTTTGTGAGAATAGATTATATACCGAAAGTCACCTAACGAGGTCATCTAGTATATAAGAATATCGAAAATAAGTACATTGGTTTACTTTAAACATTTGGATTACGTTCAATCCTCTTTTAAATAAACTATTAAAGGGTAAATAAGTGAAAAACTTATTGCAAAGCAAGTATAAAAGTTATCCCTAATTATTCTGTCTTAATATTCTTCTGATACTGTGAACTGTAAATATAATTAATTGCCCCTTTTAGATAGAACCAAAGCACAGTACAATATCACAAATAATAATTTTTTTTTTCATTTTAGCATCGGCTGATAAGAGTCCTCTTATTGCTTTAGATACATCGTTTTCATATATTTCATAAATAGATTCGTTAAAAGTTGCATTTTCGATGTTGTTTAAAAGACCGATTAAATCAAGTAATGTTATTGCATAGAGTTAATTTTATAAGTAGAAATATGATTAATCATGTTGCAAGATTGTTAAGGAAAAAATCTCAAAGCAAAAAAATAATAATAAACAACAATATATAATACACAAATGTTTTGTTTGTCAAATGATATAATACTGTGCAATCTTTTCTTTATGATCATATCATATGCTTATAAGACCAGACAATACAAATGAGACAAATTTAAAATCATTTTCTCAACAAGCAAACTTAGTCAACTGTAGTACACTTGATGATTGTTGTATCCAAATGGAATTAAAGATTGTCGAAGTCGAAATAAATTTCAAGATGAAGTGAGATAACGATAAGAGTTGATTTCATATATTTTGTAATTAACTAATAATATTTAGTGAGGGTGAAACTTTGACAAACAAATGAAGTAGAAGGATAACAATATAGCACAAGTGTTGGGTTAAAAGAACTTTGTGAATCTCTTTCGTTATTGTTACTTATAAATGTTATATTTGCTCAAGTTCATTGTTCCTTATGGCTAAACCAAGTCAATTTCTTGGACAAGATTATCTAGAACCATAAATTATCTCAATCAATTTCTTTCATCACAATAACTTAGTTATGTATTAAGATGGAACAGTTTGAGCCATATACTCAACTTCATTCCTGAAAGTTGACATATATGGTTGATTTGATATGGTTCACATACATGAAATTGTTTTTCGATCTCATTCATGCTCCAAAGGCATCAATGGTCGTTTCTCACCATTAAGCATTACATATACTATCAAGTCAATAGAACTTGAATCTCAAATAAAAATATGCATTCATAAACAAGAATAACTTAAGAAATATCACATTACTTTTCAATCCCGACAATATAAGTTTAACAACTCATGGTAAATCTTACAGTGAAGTACACAAATGAGTAGCTATGAACAATAAACATGGATCCCTGGATGTTGTTGGTCAACTTAGGCTTTTAATCCTCTCCTTCAGAGTTTTTCTCCGTTTTAGCCTTGAGGCTTGGTCTTATAACTTGATATGACTCTATAATTCAACCTCTCTTGACCCTAGATGCTATGAACTTTCTATTCAGAACTTATTTGCCTTGAACCCTCATGCTTTGAATTAGACCCAAGAGCCTCTATTTATATATTTTAGAGAGGAGTACCAGTAGATTTAGCTTTCACTAGGCGCAAGCCAAACCGCCAAGCATATTGACTTTCTTTATGCTGAAGAAATCTTTTTGGCTCCAGGCCTATTTCTGGGCTTCCTTGGATTCATATTAGAGATTTGGTAGGAATTTGCTTCAAGTTGAGCCCAACATTTTCCTTTCTTAATCATGAAGTCTTCTTAGGCTTAGGATTAGATTTAAGCCAAACCCAAGTGAATTTCAAACCTCCCTCTTTTAGTTCAAGTTAGCTTCAAGCCTTCTTTGTGCAAATCTGAGCTTTCTTCATGATGAAGAACTCCTTTTACATAGCCTATTTGAATTTGCTCAACCTTTTAAACTATGTATCCTTGATTCTTATGGTTTTAATCCGCTTAGCACATGTCCTCAGAGCTTAGCATTTAGGAAGTTCTTTCAATGCTTGATCTCTAGAAGTAATCCGCTTAGCCTATCTTTATGTGCTGGGTAGATTTGTCTTTTTTCTGATCTTTTTGTTTGTTTTTTGTTTTATTCTTTTTCTACAAGACCTTCCGACCTCCTTCATGCTCCAAGAACATCAGTGATTGTTTCTCACCATTGAGCATTAAGTACACTACCAAACCCAAGGAATTTTTTTCTCAAATAAAAATAAGTATTTATAAACAACAATAACTTAAGAAATATCACATTGTTTTTAATCCCAACAGTGTAATTTTAGCAGCTCATAGTAAAATCTTACAGATGAAGAAGAACTTGTAGAGAAAAGGCAGAAAAACAACAAATAAAGGAAGATCAGAAAAGGTCAATCCGCCCAGCACATGCAAAAAGACTAAGGAAAATGAGTCCAGAGAGCTAACTTCAATAAACCACTCAAATCTTGAGCACTTATGCCATACGCTGAGGGGATTGAGGCCAAAATAATTAAAGAATTGAAGAGCATGAAGGGTTGAGCGAACCCATATGGGATGAGCGCATAAAGTCCTTTACCATGAAGAAAGCTCAAATTCTCTTAGGAAAGGCTTGAAGTCAACCTAAACCAAAACTAGAAAGGGAAGGATCTACTTGAAGCCATATCTGAGCAAAATAATACTTCATGGCTAAGAAAAGAATGTGTTGGGCTCTTCTTGGAGCGAATCCCTAGCAAATTATTACATATGAAAATCCCAATAAGCTCAAGAAATAGGCTTGAAGCCCATATATTACTTTTGCATGAAGAAAGCCAATCATGTGAGATTCAATGAAACAAATAAATATTCTTTGGTAAAAGGAGTACAAGTCTTCTATGATGTTTTAGCTGTAAGGAGACACATTCACATTAATAGGTATTTAATTGAAGAATCAAGAAGGGAGCTTAATAGAGGAAGAAAGGATATCCCTTTGGCTATAGTAGTAGAAAGTCTTTGTATTCCTGGCAAACATTTGTTAGGAGAAGGATTGGCCATCCAAGAAATATATATAGATCAAGCATGAGAACATTAGCACAAGTTTAGGCAAGCTTAATGTTTGCCAACATCTCTCCTATGACTCATGTCTCACATATGACATTAGATAAGGCTCAACTAATTCATTACATCATTCAAGAATTTACAGTGAATGCGGTTGAATTGATTTCAGAAGAAATTCATAAAATTATGATATTGTAGATCACTACTAGAAGTACTGCAAAACCTCTAGGTTTTTCAAGTTTGATTTCTGAATTATGTAAAGAGTATGGAGTACAATTACTTAGTTACCCTATTTGCATGATCATACCTCCCATAAAGAAGTCCTAAATTTCGACCCACTGCACCAATCCAAATGATCAACATCAAGTGCCATTGAGAAGTTTAGATTCACCAATAAGACCAAAATCTGCAACTGAGCAAATCACACTACAAACTATCCATCCTCAATCAAGATTTCAAGGGACATTGGAACACATATAGTAGTGGTTTGCAAATCATAGGTTAAATCATAGGGCTTATACCGTTATTTCTTATTATCTCAGTATTAGCAACAACACCAAACGATGGTTCATTTCCCTTTAATGATATCATAATACATAATGATACATCTATAAATTAAAAATATGACATTATTATGAATTTATTATAAACTTAGAATACGTTAGGCAATCTCTAGTGATTTGTCAAATGTCATTTGCCCCTTGCTTTAGTTCTAGCTAACTTATATTTCTCATGTCGATTAGGAGCGGATGAAGGACAAAGAACTTATTCATCTGAAGATGATTCTTTTTGCCTCTTTAACTTCTCTTCCATTAGTTTTTTTTTCCAACATGTCGTAGCCTCCCCGAGAAAATCTGTAACGGGTAACATTCTTATGTTGGATGTCTTGAGCTTTGTAATGCCTTTTCTTGTAAAAAAAATAATAAAGATAAATTGTGGATTTCATTATATGATTTAATAAATGTGATTTGAAATAGTAACAAACCTACCATGAGGAGTCTGTTGATTTTTCTCGGCAAGTGTACCAAATCAACGGTAATATAGTACTCTTTAAAGTACGAATGTCAAACCCATAGGAAACAATTCTAATTAAGATAATCTGTTCTAAAACTCATTAAGTATAGAAAATAATGTTGAGAACTTGTTCATAACCAAATTAAAGATTTCACAAGAAGTAACTCAAAGGTTTAAGGTTTGATTCAGGACGTAACAAAACTAAAATATCAAATATAGAGAAAGATACTTGGGATTGAATTGCGTTTATCTCAATCATCTATATTTTTTAATAATACAATATATAATACTGAAAACTACTTATTCTTGATGCTTAATTTAAAGTCATTCACCTTGATTCCTCACAAATGAAATTCATAAGATAATTTCTCACACACTGATTCCTCAAATATTTAACAAATCATCCAACTTTAGGAACAAAATTATGATGCAATCAATAACCTGAAATCTATTCCTAGCATTACAAGTTATCAAGTATTTTCGTCTATTTCAGATCCTTAAAAGTACTTTCCAGTTAAATTTAAGTTTCAAAATCAAGACTCCATTGATAAGATAGAATCAAGCAATAAGCATGAAACGAAAATACTAAGAACAAGTAGAAAAGAAAATATTATATATATATATATATCACCAAGAATACATTTGAACAGAGTAGATTACATTCAATCCCAAGTTAGAAAGCACTTAGCCACTCATGACAGCTCCTCCAATCTTCATTCTTGATCTGGATTGCATAAGAAGGGTTGATCTAAGCAAGTTCTTCTTCTAGAATAGAGTTCTCCTCTTCTTCTCTCACTAATCTCTCTCTATAAAAATTCAATCTTTTTCCACCGCCTCTTTTTTCACTTTGTTCCAAAATTTATATATTGAACTCTAGCTCAAGCAAGCCAATTTAGCTTAAGCTAGATCTTTCGATGTATTTTTAGCTTGAGCTAGCAATTCTAGCCTAAGCTAGATTAGTACTGCACCTTTAATCAAATCTGGACAGTTTTAGCTTGAGCTAAATCCTCTAGCTTGAGCTAAATCTTCTAGCTTGAGATAAATCTTCTAGCTTGAGCTAAATCTTCTTGTGATCCAATTAAGTTTTTGCTTTCTTTCTTTCAATGCTTCATATTCATCTGCAATTTACACAAAAATTGAGATTAAATTTCTTCATTTGTTT
>Ga0123342_1005021_pt1 | contig 19612 bp, 10 predicted proteins | sample Turbeawhitnodule_FD_89960 | JGI IMG/M metagenome (GOLD analysis project Ga0123342, IMG submission 89960) | Root nodule microbial communities of legume samples collected from Mexico - Turtle bean Mexico white nodule | ecosystem: Host-associated > Plants > Roots > Nodule | place: Mexico: Nepantla... | reverse complement strand
GCCTGAGCAAAAGTTTTCTTTTGTCCAGACTTAGCATATACCGTCTTCGCAGGAGATACTTCCCTATCCTTCAAACAATTCCATGGGATGATGAAACCATTAGAACCCTCCGCCATTCCAAAAGCCACTACTCACCGCACCACTGCCACGTACAACCGCCCCCACACCACCACTGCGCACAGGCCCGGTCGTTGCCGCCGCCGCCGCACCACGCTATGCCCCTGGTCGACGTCGCCCGCTGCACCTGGCGGAAAGATTCGCGCAAAACGCGATCGGAGCCGCCGCGCTGGTGAAAAACGGGATCGCACGAGATGCACACCGTCGTCGCCGCCCCTGATCGCCGCTTCGCACTGGTCAAGCGAACACTGTCGCGCCTCCGCAAAACCCTAATCGCGCCTCCGCGAAACCCTAATTGCGCCTCCGCAGCTTATTTTATCTCTCTGCCACTTTCACACTCTGTGTTAATTATTTAATGATGTAATATTTAAGATTATTGACCTTGTATTTAATAATGTTCTTAGAATTCTTTATGAATAGGTATAATTTACCTATGTATCGTTTTTGTTAACATATGAGTTTTGGTCTAGTCCTCCGTATGTTTGTATTTTCTTTCTTTTTTCTTTTGTTTAATAATATTTTTTTTATGTGATGGTAAATGATTGTTGTTACTTGAGGTGTCAGTCTAGCTGAGATCTTAAGTTGCACAGTGATACCTAACATGAAAGTTTTTATTTAAAAAAAAACCAATGTTATATTAGATTGAATGATTTGAAGTTAAATAGTAAGAAAATGAGAGAAAGTTATTACATATAATTAGTTATATAATTATTAGTACAATTATTAGTTCAATGAGGGATTTAATATAACAACACAAAACACAAGAAGAAGGTACATGTCTGTTGTCTTAATGTTAAATATGCAATGAATGTGGTTTGGCATGTAAAACGTTAATAAATTTTTTGTACGATTTTATGATTAATTTTAAGGTAAACAAGATCTGATCAGAAAAGAGTTAACTAACTAAACATATTTAACTCATTTATATCAATTCAGAGTTAAACTTAACACCTAAAAATTAACTAGAAGTTGATGTGTCAAATACAGATTATTTCATACGATGATTTGAAATATTATGTATATGCTCATGTTCCTCTTTTTCTTTCTTTTCAAAACATTAATTTTATCACTTTTGTTGTATTGTTTCATGTTTAACACTTTAAATTCCATTATACAGAACAAAATAAATTTGGTTAAAAAAATTAATTTCTTATTAAATAATTTAACTAGATAAAATCAGAAGCAAATAATATATACGACCATTAAAACGTTATAACCAAGGACCGAAGTAGATGTAGTGAATAGGTCAAAATTTAATAAATATATAAATATTAATATTCATATAAAATGTTCATATTAGAAAATATATTTTTTGTAAAATAATTTTTAAAATTCTAAAACTAGAAAAAATAACCAATTTTACATAGCAATAAAATATTATGAATTTATTTTGAAAATTGGTAATTTTGTTAATTATATGCGGTTTAAAAAAAGTGATTTATACTCTAAAAAGAAACTATATTCAATATTAAGTTATATTTTGGGATAAAAATAGTCAATAGCCATTAAAAATATTTTGTTTTGAGAAAATTGAAAAGTAAAAGAAGAAAAATGTTGTATCTCGTAATTCTAAAAACTAATTTGGATAAATATTCAATATCTAATTTGTCTTTCCAATATTTACACAATGAGGACTTGACATTGACTCTAAGACTAGAATATAGTAAAATATTACAATATAGACCATGCAAAACATATAAAAAAAATAAGATAGGAAATAATTATTTATATAAGAATACTTGATAACAGAATTAGATTTATGTATAATTTTTATACTAATACTAATAATAATCTTATAAAAGATTATAAACTATTGAAAAGAAAAACAAGGGCATTGTTCACTGAACCTTTTAACATTTGTATACAATAATTTGGAATAAGAAAATTAGAGTTTATGATGGGAAATCGAATCTTTCAATTACCAATGCATATCTCTAATGCTACTTATTTTGTGAACGAACCACAAATCTAAGATCTAAAACAATTATTATTATAATGAGAAGATTTTAGAAAGAGATAATTCATTATTAGAGGGATGCATATTGATTAAGTAGGAATCTTATGCTATTGAAATGTGTCATTACAAATGTGATATAAAAAATTGCTAAATAATGAACAAATGCTCTTTGAAGAAAAAAAAAGATAGAAAAGTGAAATAGTTTAAATAAGGTAAATAAATAAAATATAAAGGAAAAATTTATGAGTGATATGATAGATGTTAGAGATAATCAAATATCTCAGTTTTTAAATATATTGTTCATCTTACCAAATGTATTTGAGATTATTCAAAGAAAAATGGTTGAAAATTAGTAGAGAAGTATGGATTGTTAGATTTTATAACTTATATCTTAGCCTTCTATTATAAAATAAAGGTTGATAATTTTGGAAATTTTAGAAATTGAAAATAACAACGTCAGAGAAATTGAATTACAAATTTATGAGTATTTCGAAATTATATTCTATAAATATGATATTCCTCTATTATGCAATAAATGTTGAAACATTCAAATGCACACTTAAATTTTAATTTACAAGATGTCTAAAGATGAATAAATTATTCAAATATTTCAGTTTAATAACTTACCTTTTAAATATTCTATCTCTTTCTCTTACTTTTATCTATTTTCTTTACTTCAATTTTTAATTTTAAATATTTTATGCTTTTCTTTTATTATTTTCCTATGCTTTGTATTTTTATATTTAATTTTAGACACATATTTTGTATTTATACATTTTCTTTCCCAAATATTTTAAATAATATATTAATTAGGATGATTATAAACATTTGATTGATAAAAAAATGTAACTATAGATATATGGTAAATAATTTATCACGAAACAATAAATTTTCGAAAAAAAAAGTATTTATCCTTCTTCATATACTACTCAAAATATACATATGTATAATTTCCTTTTTGTTCAGCCTTCCATATAGTTAAAAATAAATATTTCTATCATAATTAATATCTCATAATTATTTTAATAAATTAAAAAAATCAAAATATTCAATTACTTATTTATATTTTTTTGTCACAATAATTTAACGAATATACTATTCATTTTAAAAAGTGTCGTTGTTGGAAATTATTTGAAGGTTCTAGTTGATTTAAGAGTGTGTTCGTAGCTGATTTCATATGTACTTCAGTTTTTTTTTTAAACAATTTAGCAAAATAATTTTATTTTTTCAATTATGAGATATTGATGACGTAGAAAGTTTTGTATTTGTTGGTTCTAAAGTACTCTTTCGTCAAAGGATAACTTGTTTTTAATTTAACAAAATCAAAAAATCGTTTTAATATATTGAAATCTTGGGAGTTTTAATTCTCAAATTTATTTTAATCGATTAAAAATACTAATTATAAAAACATAAAATATCTACCTTGTATTTTAATAAAATTACACAGAAATCAATTTCATTTGTTTAAATTTTTTCTATCATTGAGAGAGAGACCTTGACGCATCAATAATATTTCTTGAAACTATCTTGTTTGTTTCTTGTGATTCAATTATTTGATTTAAGGAGTGCATTTTTCTTACCTTTTTATCTTGTTTCTTTGTTGTGTTCAATTGATTATTGCGTGACATTGTTTCTTTATTGCTTGATTAGGTTTTCATGTTGAGTTAGTGAATTTTTTTACAAGGAGTTTGATCTGAAGGTCTTCTGGGTTTAAGATTTTAGTTGTTAGATGTTTTTGTTTTTGTTTATTTGTGTGCTTATAGAATCTCAGTGAATTGGTTTAGTCAACGTGAATGAGTAGTTAGATGCAATTCTTTCCAATAATGAAATAGCATAAATATCTCTATATTTATCTCAATTTCTTACACCATATATCTTACATTTTTAAAAGCATTAAAATTAATCTTTTAGTGTGCACAAAATTGGTTTGCAATATTCTAACTCAATCAATTTATTGATTTATTAATAATTTATCATCTTATTGAAAAATTTATTTCAATATCCTCTTTTAACTCAACCTTCAAGTTTATTTTAATAAATACAGTGTGAATTAAATATATTTTTTGTCTCTGAATTTTTTTTTGAAATAATTTTTGTTTTTAGTCTAAATTTTAAATTTTTTTAAAATGTGTATTTAATATGTGTAGTAAGAAATTTTTTTTAAATGTGTAGTAAAAAAATGATTAAAATAAGTCTTAGTATTTCTTTATATAACAAACGAATTTCTAGTAATATTCATATCAGAAAAGAATCAACCTTAAATATTCAAACATCTTAATTCATACTAAAAACTAACAAACACTTATTTCAATAATTTCTTTTATATAAGTATCATCCAAAAGGTTTAAAATTTTGACTAATAAAAAAATCAATTTCCATAAAAGTATATATATAGATTAAAAATATATTTAACTCATAAAAAATTAAATAATTATAATTTTTCTGACCGTACACGGGATATCGTATATATTAAATTAGTTACTACGAAAATAATCATGAACTCCATTAGAGTCTTACAAATATATTTTATACAAAACTAGAAGTAAATACAATTTTATATTAGTTAAAAAACATTGTATTGAGTTTTATTTATAAAAATTTTAACATCAAAATTCATAAATTTAAATCACGCTACAAATTAACTTATTATTGATTTAGGTGATACATTGTTTGATTCATTTTAAATAAAGTTGAAATTTTGTGAAAAAAAAAATCTCACTGAAGTTTTGTTTGTTAAACTAAATTTGATGAAAAAACAGAAAAAAAAAGTGAATATGTGACTGTTTGGTTGAATAAAAATAACTTGAAGGAGAGAAAATAAATAGGTGTAAAAGTCATTTTTTTTATTTATTTACTTGTTAAACTTGAACATGGTAGGCGCATGCCATAACTGTTGTGACAATCTTGGTTCCGGTGGTTTAAAATAAAAGGAAGAAGGAGAAGCATTTATCAGTGTTTTCTGTGTGCGACAGATAAAAAACCACCGCAAATTAATTTCAGTGTTGGTATCATTTTAAAAATGCTAAAAATGTAAAAGAATAATTAAAAACCATAATCCAATTGTTCTCGAGACTGATTACGAGCATATAAGATAATTAACAAATGTTTCTTTTTCCATTTCTGTGAAATCAAATAGCTTTAAATTGGTTCTAATTTCACAGAAGCAGACTTAAAATATAGTACTAAAAAGGATTGATAATTAGAAGAAATAGATGGATAAATAAAAAAGGAGTTCATAATTTGTTACATCACCATGATTATGTTCGAAAAGAACAGTGTTGTAATTTATTGAAAAAATTGAACCAACACACAATCACAAATTAATACAGACAAATAAACCATGTGATTTACCGATACACAATCATGAATCAACTAAACTCAACATTATTCGATCGTCAATACAACCTACTTCCACACAAACAATACGTTTTTACACTAAGTAATGTATGATTATTTGTTTTGATTTCATGTAATTTGATTTATCTGGATAGCTAAGTTAGCTAGCTAAATCTCAGTGATGTCCGAAGTCATTCTCAGTAACTGCTAATCACTGACACGGTCAGCTACCCTTTTCTCTCTCTCTCTATCTATCTCCAAACCTTTGCCACTGTCTCCTCCCATAACACAACACGGTTACTTACACCATACACCTTCAATGTCGAACAACCTCCTTCATTTATTTATAACACCTTAAGCCACCACAACGGGTGGCGCAACCAAACCCACAAGAGGTGAAGTGAACCATTCTTCACCTCTCTCTCTCTCATGGGTCAGACCCTTAGTTGCACGCCCAACCATGACCACGGCCTCTTCACCGCCGTGCAACAGGGTGACCTCCAAATTGTCACCACTCTCTTAGAGGCCGACCCCTCTCTCTTCCACCAAACCACTCTCTACGATCGCCACTCTCCGCTTCATATTGCCGCAGCCAATGCCCAGATCGAGGTTCCGTCCCTTTTCCTCTCTCACTCTCTCCCGCGTTCTCTTCACGCAACTTCTCTTCTTTACGTTTCTCTTCTCTTCCTTCCAGATTCTGTCTAGGCTTTTGGAAGGATCTCTTAACCCAGATGTTTTGAATCGCCACAAACAGGTACTCACTTCTGCTCTGTGTATCCATGGTTTCCCCATTTAGAAAAATGCTATCTTTGCTTACCCTTCATTGGGTGTCGTGAGTGCTTCAGACTCCGCTTATGTTGGCAGCAATGCACGGGAACATCGCGTGTGTCGAGAAGCTTCTTCAAGCCGGAGCTAATGTAATGTTTCAATTTCATTAATCTTATCCTACGACGGCGTGAATGAATTTGGAAACTCAATCGTGCGGTTTTCAGGTGTTGATGTTTGATACCATTTCCGGGAGAACCTGCTTACACTATGCCGCTTACTACGGCCATTCTTCTTGCCTTAAAGCTATTCTTTCTGCTGCTCAATCTAGTCCGGTGGCTGCTTCTTGGTTTGCCCTTTTCTGTTTTAACTATTGATTTCGATGTTATTGTCTCTTTCTTTTGTGTTGTTTTTGGTATTTAGTGATTTTAAATTCGTTCCAGGGGGTTTGCACGGTTTGTGAATATTAGAGATGGAAAGGGTGCAACGCCATTGCACTTGGCGGCTCGTCAGAGACGGTCTGAATGTGTACATATTCTGTTGGACAGTGGAGCCCTTGTTTGTGCTTCAACCGGTGGATATGGGTAATGATCTATCAAAGAGTGGTTTGAATGATTGAATTTGATGTGTTTTTCTTTTCTGTTTCGCGGAGTAAGAAATCAATTGCTATTTTCAGCTGTCCTGGGAGTACTCCGCTTCATCTAGCAGCTAGAGGGGGATCTCTGGATTGCATTCGTGAATTGTTGGCATGGGGTGCGGATCGTCTTCATCGCGATGCATCTGGGTATAGTGCAGTTTCTCAGCTCAATTTCTTACCATTAAGAAAAAGGGGTTACAGGGTTTGAGACCTGTTTAATTTTAATGTTTGTGGTTTGTTGGGTTATGGATTGTTTATCTTCGTAGTGTCAATTTTTATGTTTTTTAGGAAAATCGTTGATTTGCTTTGATGGGCCCTTTAGTGTACTCATCCGGCATTTTCCTATCGCAACTTTCTTAACTTTATGAGCAACCTACCTCATTTAACGATTAGGTTGTTTACACGTAGATTGGATCCATGGCATATAAGTTTTACCCTGCAGCTTTTCCTCAGTATATACTCTCAGAATGTCTGGTTTGCGTGTGTATGCAGGCGGATACCATACATGGTTGCTCTGAAACACAAACATGGAGCCTGTGCATCATTGCTGAATCCTACATCTGCAGAACCTCTTGTCTGGCCGTCTCCCTTGAAGTTCATCAGTGAGCTTAATCCTGAAGCTAAAGCTTTATTGGAACAGGCGTTGATGGATGCAAACAGAGAAAGGGAGAAAAACATATTGAAAGGGAGCGCTTACTCTCTTCCATCCCCATCACATTCTGATGGGGCAACTGATGATGTGTCTGAGGTAATTTCTCACCCTCTGCATATCCATACCAACTTTGTTTCGTAATTCAATTCAATCAAGACTTCAGTAGATTAAACGCGAGACCTCAATGCATAATTTTAAAATGATGCAACCATTATTCAAACATCTCTGGTGTGCTTTTAAAAAAAATCACATTTTAATAATTTTTTAAGATGTGTTCTATACTGCATAAACTCCTTGATTCTGCCCTGCCCCTTTTAATTTTTTTCAACTGTGAATTTATTGGTACTTGGACAGATGAAGCAATTCTAGCAGAACTTACTGATAACCAAATATTGGATTTTGAATTGAGTTATTGAGATGTAAGCAAAATATATTATATTTTTTATAAGGGGGTCATTATTTTGTCTAGTGAAGGACTTCTTTCCATGGTGTGTAATATATATATATATATATATATATATATATATATATATATATATATATATATATATATATTTCCCCTAGCATCCTCTTTTGTCATTATTACCTTGGACCATTATATTCATGTTCTTTCTAATTATAGGGTAGGCGCTGATTATGGGATATTTTGCAGGTTAGTGAGTCGGAGTTATGTTGCATCTGCTTTGAGCAGGCATGCACAATCGAAGTTCAGAGCTGTGGGCACCAGATGTGTGCACAATGCACACTAGCCCTGTGTTGCCACAACAAGCCCAACCCTGCCACAGCCTGTCTCACTCCACCAGTTTGTCCATTCTGTCGAAGCACCATTACAAGACTGGTGGTTGTGAAGACAGAATGCCATGATGAAACTGATCTAGACAGTGTTGACATCAACTGTTCCAAGCTGAGCAAGGCATCAAAGAGATTCAGAAACTTGAATGACAGTGGTAGCAGCAGCTTCAAGGGTCTATCCAGTGTTAGTTCATTCGGGAAGTTGGGTGGCCGCAGCTCTGGAAGGATTGCTGCTGAGTGGGTCGATAAACAGTGAAAAGGCAATTGCTTGTGGTAACAAATGAATCTCACATTGGCAAGATACCGTAACTACATAGGTGCTTAACCGGCAAGGCAAAAATCAAAGTTAAAAAGTAAAGGAATATTATGTAATTTTGGGAAATAAGCAAAGTGAGTTGAAATGAAGTGAAGTTGGTGGTAGGTACCAAGTCTTGTTGGGAACAGGAGAAGGGTATGTCTTGTTGTAGTATTATTATTATGATTACTTGAGAATGAAGAAGCATCACCTGCATCGATGATTTTGGGCATCTTCAATAATGTTATTTTATTTTATTATACGCATCCCCATTAAAGTCAATAATTTGATGGGAAAATGTATTGCTTATTTGCATCTGGTTTATTTCTTTGTAGCGATATGATATAAGCAATAAGATACAAAAGAGAAAGACAAAAGTCTTAAGTTGCTTGTCATGTGATCATGTCTCCTTGGTGAATAGGCTAGTTTATGGTTTTGGTATTCCTTCTATTGCATCAATCATCCGTGTAAAAATACAAGTGTTGCATTTTGGTTGGGATCCTGGAGAAGTCACATGATGACACATAAAATTGGTGTCTTGATGTGCGATTCATCCAATTTATGAGTCCGAATAGGGTTAGTAACGAAGGGTTGTGCTTGCTCCAATAATTTGGGGTGGCCACCACGTACACCATCGGGTTTGTTGGGACTTTTCACACCAAAAACTGAAAACAGAAAGAGACAGCCAAAAAACAAACAAGGAAAGTTGAGTAGATGCATGGGCATGTGTCATTTCTTTATATGCTGCGTTGCAGAAACCAACGTGTTTGACCTGTCCTTCCAAAGCCAAGAGTCCCAACACACTCTAAATTCTCCAAATTTTTATTTATTTCGTTAAAGATATCATTGGATTAATTTTATAAAGTTGAGTTAAGTTTAAAGTTCACTAGTTACATTTATAGTAATTTTAAAATTTATCATAATGAAAATTTATTATTGAATATTAATAAATATATAATCTTACCTCGATAGTGTCGACATAAAAATGTCTTCGATTAAAAATATTTCATAGTTTGTTTATTATAAGTGAAGAATATTATTTATAAAATTAAAAAAATTATGTGTTTGATATAAGAAAAGTCACATGTCAACTCAAAAAAGTAAAAGTAGAGTAAAAGGGCGAGTAAAATAAAACACGAAATTTTAAACTACTTATTGAGATAGAATTAGATTTTTTATTTATTGTAATGTTGTAAATGGTAGAGGACTTTGAGCACTAGATTTTGTTTATTCAAAAAGGTGATATCTTGAGTTTGTTAGTTAATTTTAGATTTATTGTGAACTTAACTTTAAGCCTAATATTTAACTTTTAGGTTAAAATTGGGTTTAGAGTGAGTTGAGTCTAGGTCAACTACTTGATTGATCTTATAATATATTATGAGTTGCGTTTATACTTATGAACAGTGACCTTGAATCTATTATCATTTAAACTCATTCACGAGACATTAAATGTTATATTGACCATTAAATATGACTCGGATATTAATTCGTTTAGAAATCAATCCTAAAAATATAATATTATCTAACTAAATTTATAGTCAATTTCAAGGAATTTGAAAATACCATGTCATTTTTATAGGATATTTTTCTTTTATAGAAAAAAAAAATTAAAATGGTCAATGATAAAATATCTTGTTGAGAACAAATTTTAAAAAAGTTTGAAATTTTAGGAATTGGACATAAACTTGATCTTTTAAAATTATATAATTTTAAATTTTATTTAATAAGTGAGAATTTGATTTTTTTTTTTTCATCTGATTTCTTCATGTTCTCTCAGTAACTTCACCTAAACTAATTTTTAATTGATATTGATAGAAGACATGATTACAATTTTTAAGATTACTTTTCTAGTAAAAATAGTTATGATTATTTCTTGACGAGTACACATATGTCAAAAATTTAAATATTCGAAATTATTGAAAAACATAAATGGTAATATTGTCACATGATTACAAAAGTAGAAATACACGTAAAAAATTCCAGGACAAATTTTATATAAAAAGTAATTAAACATTAAGAGAAAGTATTACACAACGGAATAAAAAACTTCAATTAGAATTATCACACTTGTATTCCCTTTTATTGAACAATGATGCTATTGAAGAACATATATAATAATTTGTTTTTCCAAAATTAACAATTTAATTTTAAAAAATACATAGATTATGCAGTAAAAAAATATAATTAATTAATTTAAATAAAATATAATTTTAGTTTATTAAATTTAATGAATATTAACTGTAAATGTTCAATTGGTTATTTTCTTTTCCGTGTTTATAAAGATAGTTTTTCTATTTAGATTAGTATTGTAATTTGGTAATATTTATTTATATTTAGCGGTGATGAAAATATTTTATCAAGATAAAAAAAAAAAAATTAATAATTTAAACGAATTTATTTTAAAAAAATATTTAAAACAATTAAACCATTTGAAATAAAAGTAATTCAAAGTTAATTTACTTCATTTTCTTGAAAATTTAAAATTTATGTTAGTGATTTAATTTTTATATGATTTTAAGCGTTTTATATTGTTTTGAATTTCATTTTAGTTTTTATTTTTTTAATTGATCGGATGAAATCAACCATACATAGATTGGGTTAAATTATGAAAAAGAAATCTAAACTTATTGATTTAACGAATCTCATTTAACTTTTTCTATTTTTAAGTGTAAGAAAATCATTAAATAAATATTAAATTTAAAACTAAAAATAAATAATTATTATATTTACTCAGTTAAATACTATTTAATAAACTAATAAACTATTGCTACCTAAAATAATTTCTACCAATAAAAAAATATAAGTTAGTTTTTAAATTGGTTTATAAAGTTTTTAACCACTAACTATTTTATATTTTTAAATTTTAAATTAGTATTTATCATGACTAAATTTAAAAATAGTCTGTTGCATTAATTGCATATTTGATATGAAATAATCATTATAAAATATCAGAATTTTCAATAGACAAGAAATAATTTTTTTGTAGTAAATCATCTCATTCATGAACATCTTTCAAAGAGGTCATATAAGTAAAATTATTATCATGAGATCGTGAACCAATCCCTATATCTTTAACATATTTCTTAAACTTTTGACCAATAAGAGATCCACTCTTCACGGGACCAACAACAACAATTTCAACAAGGTATCATATTAATACAACTACCTTAACTTCCACCATCCCTGCATTACGAACAGGTACATCATATATTTGTACCTCTACCGCATAATTTTGTCTTTATGTGACATCAATCACTTCCTTGTGAGGGACTAAATTAGTTTCTTTAGTTTGGACAATCACATGTTTATACTAGTTTGGATAAAACAATAGTTTGTTTGGTTTTATGATTGAGGTTAACAGGTCGTAATTGTGATTGGATAAAACGTATATGATATTTTGATCAAGAGAAAGAAAGTACCAATTTTTTTCAATTGAAAAAATTTCTTTTGATTGTTAATATCCCATATATTCGATAGAAAGATTATCAACATTAAAATTTTGGTGAATTTTATGGAATATGAGAAAAAGTCTTTAGTGTAAGCATATTTTTTTTTTACACATTATATTCGTTATTATGTTGCGCGAATGATAACATATTATACATATTTTAGTCAACAGGGCTTTAAGAACTGATTAAGCTAACTTGACCAATAAAAAAAAAATGTTGACTCATACTAGATTAATACAAAAACATCAACTTAAATTGAATAGACAACTCTAGTATTAATCCGTACAAATAATCATACAAATACAAAACATTGGTATTGCACATTTAAATGTAAACAAATTTACATATTTACCATATATGACAGTATTAAAATAAATAAATAAACTAATGAATATAGATATGTCTGTTTCCTCCAGTTTTTAATTAAACAAAAAATATTTAATTTGAACAATAATTTATCTATTTTTAATCTTTTTCCATTCTTATTTTATCGGTACGCTCAAAAGCAAATACAATAGAATATGATTTTTTTTTAAGTTTTAAAAATACATATTAATTAATATTTAAATAAGAATGATGTAAGAAAATATTTGGTAGCAGAAAGAAACAGTGTGTGTGCCGACAGTTGCAGAAGGAAATATCTTGGAGAACGGGGTGATATTGAGCATCACATGTGGCTTTTTTTTTTTTATAAAAAATAAAATAATTAAAAATGTATTTGGATCTAATCCAAGTGGTTGCATATTCACATGAATCTGGATAACTTAACTCAAGAACGTGACACGTACGGCACAAACTACTAATCATCATTACGTACACATTTTATATTAAGTCACTACACTTATTGGTTAAATGTTTTATTATTAAATACTATATTGTTAGCTCACAAGATGTTAACCTTTTGTTACTTGATAGATTTTTTTAAGTCATTTTTTTATTTTTTATTTTATTAAGAAGTGAATTTTAAGTTGAATTGAGTGTTAACAAATCAAAATCAAGGTATGAAATATTTTTATTTTTAATGAAGTTAAGATGTTTAACACACTTCTATTACAGAATAGCAAACACGTTTTGTCAATGACATTTACAGAAGTAGAGAATTTGCTGATTTTAAAAGAAGCAAGGAAACAGAGAGGAATAGAGAAGAGAGAAAAAGAGAACAGTGTGAAAAACTGAATATTATTCAATGACGTAAAGAAAAAGTAAAAGCCTTATATACATGAGGTGCAAAGAGAAAAATGAAAATAACTGAGGCTATGAGCCAAAACTAATTACATACCCAACAAAAAAGGATAACAGATCCTCTTGGAATTCCTACATCTTCATAGTCTACTTTCTTTAAAATTTCACAAACAAATTATAAGTGAGCAATATTTTTTTATAAAATTAAAAAATTATGTGTTTGATATAAGAAAAGTCACATGGCACATTTGGTTAAGATTAGGGTGTTCGCTTCGATCAGGTTTTCAACATTAATTGGAACCAGAACTTCAAAGTTGCACAAAAATTTGTTAGTCAAAAAGAAGAAAAAGATTGAAAATTGTGGAAGAACATAATATAAAGAATGAAGAAGGAATCAAAAGTGCGCGTAACCGAGCTCTTCAATAACAAACAAGTTTTAATCTTCATGTATCATTGACATTTACAGAAGTAGAGAAAGAGATCTTTGATAATTCTGAAAGAAGCAAGGAAGCAAAGAGGAATAGACAAGAGAGAAAAAGAGAACACTCGTGTGGAAAACTGAATATTATTCAATAGTGTAAAGAAATAGTAAAATAATGCCTTATATACATGGGGTGCAAAGAGAAAAACAAAAACAACTAAACCTATGAGTCAAAACTGATAAAAGACCCAACAGAACCAATAAAAAAGGATAATAGACCCAACAAAATAAAAAAAAAATGTAAATATTTTATCAACTTCTTTCCGTCAAAATATCTTATAACTTGTGTGTTGTGTGTGAGACTATATGTTATGTGAGGTCTGATAACGGTTCGATAATGAGTAATTTGATAAGTTTAATAAATATTCTTTAAGTTAGATTATAAATAAGTTTGATACTATATTAAAAAGTGAAATTTTATCATATTAAAAAGTAAAATTTAATATGTTAAATTAACTCAATTTTATAAAAATTTTATAAAATTTAATTAAGTTTAAAATCAAGTTCTTAATCTATTTTTAACCTTTAGAATAATTTACTCTTGGATTATGAATATATTCGGATTAACAATTTGTGGGTAGAAAAGGAATCTAAATTTTGAAGGGGATAAAGTTAACATAGTGAGGGTGAGAAAGTTTAATTTGACAGCCTTACCCAAAGGATAACTCAACCATTACGTCTTCTCTATCTCTACACTCACACCAAAAGGGTAAAAAATAAAACAAAAATTCTCCATCATATTCATTGTAATCTCTCTTTTATTCTTTAAATATTCTAAACTTGTTGCTCAAAGACATAAAAAAATATTTGTCAATGATTCGATAGTGTCTCTCACTCTTTATTAATTTGGCCCTACCTCAATTTATTCATTTTCTTAATTTAATTAAAGGTAGGTCTTTCAAATCATACAAATCATAAACATACTTTGTAATGAGCTTCACCTCAAATATTAATAGGTTTGGTTTTGTTATTTTATAATAATATCAACTATAGCAGAACCCGTAAGGCAAAGGAACATCGTTTTCTTATAAAATACAATTTTTCTTTTATTTTTTTATTTCTCCAATTTATAATTTTAATAAAATAGAGAACAAAAATGGTGATACGAAATTATAATTAAGAGTTATAGCTAAAGGTAATTTGTCCACACATGCATGAAAATAGGTCGGGGAGTGAACGAAAGCCTTTGTTCTTGGCGTGCCTTTGTTAATACTCGTATTTGAAAGAGTTATAATGTGAAATTATTTCTTTTTCTCGTTATAATAAATGTTTTCAACATATTAATACTCTTATTTATAATTAATAATATAAATTGGATCATGAAATATGATTCATCTAACTCAACTGAATTTATATTATCAATCATTGGTAAATTTAATTAATGTAGCTGCATATTAATCTACTAACAAGACTGGCCACCTAATGCAACCTAAAAGGGGATTTCAATTATTGTCCAATTTAAAAGGGAAATTCAACATATATATAAATATAAGATATGGTTGTCGATAATGTTTCATAGCACATTAAATGTCGTAAGTTTCTTGACAGTAACATGCATAAAATATGCACCGACTAATTAAATGAAACAAAGGGCATCACATAAGAATCATATATGTTATAGCTGTTCCAATTATATACCTTCAGCTAAGAAAATGGTTCAATTAAACTCTGAAAATATTCAAAGTCTCATCCAAAACTATATAATATACGGAAGTCAAAACTTTATGACAACAAATCCCATTCCGAGTAAGAACAAAAAAACTCAGTCACATGTAGTTTCCTTCTATTACTTCAAATTTCCGTGCACATTTAGTTAAGCTTAGTTTAGAAAAGTGGGATATTTTTTTGTTTTGAAAATTAAAAAAATAATTAGCTAAAATTAAAAAATCGGCTCATGGGATAAGGTTTGCATCCAACAACATATTATAAGTGTTCCGATAACGGTCCGATAGTGGGTGACACGATAGATCCAACAAACACTTGTTAGGATAAACTTCAAATGACTCTGATATCATATTAAGAAGTGGACTTTAATCCTAACTCAACCTCATCAAACCGACTCATGGGATGAAGTTTGCACGCACTTGTATACAATAAAATATTCTTATTTTTAGTCAATGTGTGATCTCTAATAATAATTGTTTTGGTGAAATTTATTATAATATTTTTAAAATTTTGGCATAAATATCTTTTATAACGTAAACTTGTTGCCGAAAAAAAAAATACTTAATTAAGTTGTTTATTTACTATATATATGATAGGGAGTTGAAGAGGTGTACCAAATAAAGTAACTAATAACTATCAATTGTTACATGCAACATACCCAACTGTTTTGGTAGTTGAAATTTAGTTCACGAATGTTTTATTTAATACGGTAGAAATTAGAAAAGAGCTTTTATTTGTTTTTCTCTCTTCATTTAATGAATGATGTTGGTAATTCTGGTGGTTCCACTCATTTGTAAAAAACTTGGTTCTATAATGTTCAGACTTATTAACATTGTCATGTATATAACAAAAGAAAAAGAAATATTAGAATAATGTGAATTAGGTGAAGAAGAGGCCAACAACCAAATAATTCACCATCAACTAAGAATATTAGAAATAAAATCCCAATTAGGTAAATAAAAATGACCCAAACTAAAAATATCTTCCACGTGCAAAACTAAGATGTATAATATTTTCAAGGAAGAATATGTAATTCAAAGGGTAGAAAAGGAAATAAACATAAGAATGTGTCATGAAATTTCTTTAATTTTAAGACAATTCATTACAAAACATATTAAACAATATAAATATTTTCATATAGGTTTCATTTAGATAGCAATAAATTTTTTATTTAGACAATAAATCAATACAATATTGTCATTAAAAAAAGTAAGAAATAATAAAATAAAACAATTACTCAATCAAGTATTAACTATTTTAAACTAACCTTAATGAAAATCAAATATTATTGCAAGAAACTTATTAAGTAGAGATTAATTTTAGAGATCAATATTATCTCTAAAATAGTATTTATTTTGATTAATATAGTGATTAATTATTTTTTATCTTTAAAATTAGTATTTATTTAATAATTTTTTTAGTGTATATATAAATAATTCCCTAACTATTTCGTAACCTTAAAAAACTTTCATGATACATAGTATAGTGTAATATTAGATATTGTAATCCTACTACCTAATAATAATTACAATTTAAAAAGTATATTATTAAGTAATACAGATTTAGTTATCACTTATTCTGTCTTTAATGTGAACTAAAGATAAAATTATTATTAGATATCTTACTTTAATTAAAAATATAATCAAATAATAATAACAATAATATATAGATGAATATAAGTCTCATCTTATCAAACTAGTATTGTAAAATTGAATTATATTTAAAATTCATTTTAATAATAAAATATAAAAATTTATCAAAGAATTATCTGAATGAACTATGTTGTATTGTATCTATCATGTCATGTGTTATCAATATTCCTAAATGTCATTGACTTGTATTTTGAAGATCCTAAATTTTGATGAAATTATATATGATTAAATTATATATTCTCTTCTAAACATATATGTTATTTTAATTTTATATATTGATGATATATTTAGTTTAGGTAATCTCCATTTATTTAATTGTGATCCTAATTATAGTACTATTAATTAATGGTGGATTATATGATTATTACTTTCTTTTTTAACAAATTCAATTTCAGATAATCTTTCTGGTAGCCACGAACACTCTTACTAACTAACGAATAGAGTAACGCCTCAATTTTAAAAGTTTATAAATTAAATATATGTTTTACTTTAAGTAAGAATAGATTGACGTAGTTACTTTCATAAATTAAATCAAGTTCTAATAGCATCTTTAGTAGTAGTTTTTTAACGAGTTTCTTAACTTAAAAAAACAAATTTCAAAGAAACCTATCTTAAGGATATCTTATATGACCCATCCAATTTCTTTGACTTGAAAATGATTTATTCAAACTAAATGCACAAAATTTTAAATAAAAGTAAACAAGTTTCTAAATAAAATATATTTAAAACATAATTAAATAAAAAATAAAAGTAAACAGGTTTCTAAATAAAATATATTTAAAACATAATTAAATAAAAATAAAAAGTGAAAGGTAAAATTTCTTGAGGTTTCTTTAAGTTTTTTTACCATTGAAACAAAATTGATTAGTTTTTCTTAAAAATGGGATGACATTGTAGGAATCACACAAAATACAAGAGAAACTATGCTAAATATTTAATAAATTTTTTGCAAAAAATATCCGTTAGAAATAATCTAGTACCATAATGAAATTAAAGTATAATTTAAATTAAAATTTTACTTTTACATGGTGAAATCAATAAAATAAAATATTAAAAACATGTATAAAAAGAAAAGAGATAAAACATGAAAAAGTAGATTCATCTTATTAAACTTATCAATCAATTAGAATTTCAGCATTGTCAATCAATTATTAAAAAGTTGAGAAATCAACTCAAATATTAACACGGTTATCGTCACCAACTAAGAACTTAACTGATCAACCTAAATCTCAAATTTTTTAGACGATTATTAAGAGATTTGATCAATCAACCTCGATCATGACACTGCTAGTTGATCCTGGTACTGTCAAATTAGAACTCTAATATTTTCTTACATTACCATAAATCGATTAAACATAACTAACATCATAATTTATTTTTATATTTTTTTTTCTAAATAAAACCTCTTAATCTAATAGTCTAGGGCGCAACTCTATACTTAAACTTTTGAGATCAACCATAAATGACCATAAAAAAAAATAATATAAGAAAATTAAGCTATTTTATAAACTATTTTATGTCTCGTATTTTGAGGTGTATTTATAAACTATTTTTTAACTAATTAAGAAAATTCCTTCTAAGAAATTATAAACACATTGTTTTTTCTATCTAAAAATTGATTTCCAAACTTTTTCGGGGACTAATTATCATACTTTAAAAATAACTTCATATGAAAATTTAGATTATTCATTGTAAATTTTAAAAAAACAATATATTCATCTAAAGATATTTTATTATAAATTTGAATTGACATATAATTGAATGCAGTTTTGAACATTAGAAAACAATATAATAATAGAAGAAGAGAACAAAAAGTTACCATAATGCTTCACTGACCTGAGTGTCTAAATCAGATGAAGAATCTGTAGAAGAAGGTGGAGAGGCAGTGAGTAACGTGTTGAATGATATTGACCCTGTCCCAGTCCCTGCATTATCACTGTTTCTCACCAATTCAGTCCTTGCATTCACTGGTTGCAGTAAACCCAGAGGCCCTCCCTCATCCTAAAATCAAATCAATTGTAACAAAAATTGTTCAGAGAAAGCAAAATTCACATGGTAGTATATATATACCAGACAGACAGCAGAACAAACGAGTCACAAAGAAACAACCACGTATTCATCAAATCAGAAATCGTCACAGACCCACCACCCAAATCCCAGAGGAAACAACATGATCAATCCCAAGGAGAATTCTTTAGAAAATTCCAAAAACGAACATGCATGGTGCAGTAAAAAAAAGTACCTGTTGAGCCATGTTTTCGATTTATTTTAGCATGCACAAGAGCGCCTAAGATGTTAGATAGGACTGCAGGAATCGTCCACTCCTTGTTGTTATTTGGTAAGTGATCGTCATCGGTAGTCGATGACGTCAGCATCAGAGAACCACGTGGACCACTCGCAGGGTGACACGTGGACCAGGTGGCAGAGAGGTCAGGGGGACGATCGCCAAGAGAGGTGATCGATGGTCAGTAACCAAGTGACCACTGATAGATCAGGCGGCAGAGAGGTCGGGGACAGATCATCCAGAATGGTGATCGGTGGTCAGTAGCCAAGTGGCCACCAACAGACCAGTTCTCAGACTAACGCCTGAAGGCAGAACGCGAGAAACAGATAAACACTGATCAGTCATCGG
>Ga0123342_1005020_pt1 | contig 19620 bp, 8 predicted proteins | sample Turbeawhitnodule_FD_89960 | JGI IMG/M metagenome (GOLD analysis project Ga0123342, IMG submission 89960) | Root nodule microbial communities of legume samples collected from Mexico - Turtle bean Mexico white nodule | ecosystem: Host-associated > Plants > Roots > Nodule | place: Mexico: Nepantla... | reverse complement strand
TTTCTCTATTCTCTTTTGCTTTTACTAATCTTCGTATATATATATATATATATCTCTATATATATATATATATATATATATATATATATATATATATATATATATATATATATATATATATATATATATATATATATGTTTCTGTGTTCTTCTTTTTACTGTTCTTCAAAAAGCTTCCCTCACTGTCACCAAAGCCTACCCCATTTTGCTAATCTCTTCTACATAGTCCAAAATCAAACAAAAGTCTTCACTTTGACACAACAATGGGTGAAAAAGATGATGGGTTGGGGTTAAGGTTGAGTTTGAGATGGGGAGAAAATGATGATAATAACATGAATCAACAACACCCTTTCAACATGCACAAGCCTCCTCAACCTGTTCCAAACCAAAGGACTTCTTTCAATAATTTGTTCCATTTCCATGGTAAAGTTTTTACTCACAATCTCTCCATTTTTTTCAATTCATTTCTTCATCCTTTTAACTTGTTCCCTTTCCATGGCTTCTAGATTCCTCCCAATGTTTTTTTTTTTTTAAAACATTTCTTTTTTCTTCTTTCATATGCATGCTTTGCTGAAACAAGAAACCCATTTTTCATGGGCCGAAGAACACTCTCCCTTTGATTTTTTGTTTCATATTTTACAAAAAAAAAAGCATGCAATGAGGAACAGGTTTTTATTTTTATTTTTTTATATTTGATATTTAATTTGTGTAAATTAAGAATTTTTGTCATTATTCAGGAGCTTCTCATGTAACAAATCGGAACTCCGAGCCGCCACCGTTTTTCTTTGGAATAGATGTTAACTTGCCGCCGCCACCAACACCAACACCGTCGGTGGTACCATGCGAAGAGGACAATCTTGTGTCTTCGCCGAACAGCGCAGTATCAAGCATAAGCGGGAAGAGGAGCGAAAGAGAGGAGAATGAGAGAGGGTCGTGTTCGCATGGAAGTGAAGATGAGGATGGCGGAGGGTTCGGTGGTGAAGGTGATGGCGACATGTCAAGGAAGAAACTGAGGTTGTCGAAAGAACAGGCCTTGGTGCTGGAAGAAACATTCAAGGAACACAACACTCTGAATCCGGTCAGTCAAAGATAATGAAATTTTTGTAATTTCAATTGCAATGATAATACCTATTTGGAGTAACCAAACTCCTAACTACAAAACTTAGGTACTGTTTCTTTAAGTAATTTTGATGTTTTTTGATTTAGAATTGGAGTTGGTGCAATGTGCTACAAAAAAGTGTTTTTGTCACAGTCAAAATGACATGAAACTGAACAACTTGAGGCTGAAATTATGGTGGCGGTGACATAAAACCAAAAGCATTACATTGCGGCCAAAATGTGGTCTCAGTGATGCAAAATGAAAAATCTTTCGGCTGAAATTAGGGTACGGTGACATGAAACTAAACGCCTTGCAGCTGGAATTGTGGTCATGATGACACAAAACCAGAAACTTTTTGGCAGAAATTGCAGTTATGGTGACATAAAACAAAAAAGAAGTCAAACACCTTGCGGCTGAAATTGTGGTTGCGGTCATCTTCTTAAAACCTTGCATAAATTCTTCAAATAAGTGAAGAACAACTCTTATTTGCATACATTTACTTCTTAATCTCAAGTGGATTGACAATAAAGTTATTGAAAGAAGTGATTAGAATTGTAAGATCAGTTGCTAAATCAAACTTTTTTTATAATTTCAGGATAGGATGAAGTTTATTCTAAATTATATTTTTTGAATAATAGTTTTCATTTGTGTTGGATGTATGATTCAATATTGACACTTAGTCTTAAAATTATTTTTGTTATTTGTAGAAACAAAAGCAAGCTTTGGCAAAGCAGTTGAATCTGAGTCCTAGACAGGTTGAGGTGTGGTTTCAAAACAGAAGAGCAAGGTGAGGATTCTCATCCAAGGGGCATATTGACACTTTTATATATGATCACTGAATGATAAATATTGTGTGACATTGTTTATTGTCTGTATTTAAACAACTTTCTGTAACATGTATGCCCCACTGTTGTTATCTATTTAGAAAGTTTCCTAGATTCATATCAATGCCATTCTTCTTTAACTAACAGTAACTTCAAGACAACTCCAACATTCATAATGAAATTTGACCAATTTGAGAGTGATCAATAACAACATTTGTGAGACATGAAAAGATATAAGGTTGTAGATGGTTTAGATTTTAATTGTTTTTGAAATAAAACTCGGGCACGGGTAAATAGTGTGTATGCTTGGGCCCACAACACACAGAAACATGTAGTATGTTCGGTGAAGATGAATTTTGAAGTAAAATTTTGAAATCTTTGATGTTCATTTGAGTGCATTAATTTTTTCATTAGTTAAAGGAAGTACACAAATTTCCAATTTTGCGAACTAGTAAACTAAAGTGTGATGATTGACAATGAAAATAGATTTGGCTTTGTTGTTGTGTGGTGCTACTTTGTCTTGCATTGTCTAATGAAAAAAAGGAAAGTGATGCCAATGCTTTTGGTGTAATAGGACCAAGCTGAAGCAGACTGAAGTGGACTGTGAATACTTAAAGAGATGTTGTGAGAATCTAACTGAGGAGAATAGGAGGCTACAGAAGGAAGTGCAAGAGCTAAGAGCATTGAAGTTTTCTCCACAGCTCTACATGCACATGAATCCTCCAACCACTCTTACAATGTGTCCTTCCTGTGAGCGTGTTGCTGTCTCATCTGCATCCTCCTCCTCATCAGCTGCCATGCCTTCTGTGCCACCTCCAGCTAATCACAACCCATTAGGCCCTACCATCCAGCGGCCAGTGCCGGTCAACCCTTGGGCAGCAATGTCAATTCAACGCCCCTGCCGTAATTGATCAATCCTGGCTGCTGAGGTGGTAGGGTAATGATCACGATGGAAACTAAGACATTTTTAGGTGTTAGACAGAAATGAATCAACAAAAATAGTTATGTTAGATGTTGGTTACTCACTAGGTCTTGAGGTTGGAAAATTTGATTTGCTTCCTTGTTTTTTGTTGCACTTTCCTTTTTTATTTATATTTCAAAAATTAATTTCTAGAATGGATAATACTATTCCAGAAATTACTTTTTGGATTGTATAAATACAGTTCTGAAAATACATTCCAAAAACTAGTTTCCAGAATGTAAAAAAAAGTGGGAATTGTGAAGAGAAAAAAGGGAGGCAAATGGAATCATCATGGTTTTTGCTATGAACTCTTTTTGTCTAGGCTTATTTTATTTTGAGCCTGGATAGAACATGCTTTAGTGAACTTTAGGATTAGTAAAGTTTGGATATGTTAAAGTTGTTAGTGTTTTCATATGCTGAATAGTTTTGTTAACCTTGGAAAGATGGAAAGGGGATTGGAATAATGTGTTTTATTTTATTTTATCTGTTTCTTTTCATAGGATTTGTGATGCCACATGGTGAGATGAGAGGTGGGATTTTGTGCAAGGCAGGGGAGGGGACAGAATCAAAGGGATTCTCATGAAGGGATAATGAGGGTGGTCTCAATTATAAATGATTTTCTCTATCTTTTGCTCTGATTCTCATCTTTTTTGGTCTAATATGCTTGGGACATGGGGTTGGGTGAGTCAGATTGTGGGACTCAACTTTGGCTCTTTGTGGACACTTCATTCTCCTTAAGATGTGGATTTGCAATACCCTTTTTCCAGAAGTGAACAACAAACACCAAAGGTAAAAAAAAATGTGTGGTTACGCACTAGTGAGTGGTGACAGAACTTGTATCATCATCACGGGTGTGTCAAAGTTTTTCAAAGGGAAGTAACTAACAAGCATGATTAAAGGTAGCATCATGGGCCACATCATGCCCATGACTACAACTTTTATGTTGTAACTTTAGCCAATGCTGTGTTTGAGTGTTTTCCTTTTTTGCATTTGACTTTGGTTTTTGGTTTTATTATCAAATTTGTATACAAAGAATTTGTCTATCTATGTGGTGCTGTGTGAAATTTGATCCACTAACAACCCTTTAACTGTTTCTTCCACTCTATTTCTTGTTTCCTGATAAAAGATAATATTACCTCACATATAGTAACATAAAACTTATTTAGCAGTTGCCACATGTTCACTTTTGTTCACCTTTATTTTCTTTCTCTGCTGAGGTTACACAATTCTTTAAGCATGCAAAGCACTAACAAAAAAAGTGTGTTCTAGACATCTTAGATTACATTGACATAGATTATAATTAAAAGAATTATAATGAGTTTGTTGATAATCAAGTTTAATCTAGTAAGTTGTTTGAGTGTTTTTTAACAAATGATTATATATAGTAAATCACCAAAAAAAGGGTAGTTGATTATTGTTGTATTAAAAGAAAAACTATTTTTGAATTAAAAGTGACTGATAAAAAAAGACTATCTTTTAAAATACAGCTGAAATGGAGAAATCAATTCTTTTCCAAAACACTCTCGGGGGATTCTAAGTGTAATTAATATAGTATTTTTATACTCTTTATTTCTTCTGAATTAATCTCGTTCATGTTATTATTTAAGTGAAAGTGATACAATGTTAGTGTTACGTAAAAGTCAGGTAGATATTATTTTCTGACGTAAGCTGCAATTAAACATTTAAAAAATTAATTTAGAGTATAAGCAAAATCAAGGAATGAATTTGCCAACTTACAAAATACACTTAGAATAAAAGTTAACCAAAGTAAAAAAAAATAAAAAATCAATATGCAACTTCCAGGTCCAAATCAAACTGGATAAAATAAAACCTTCACCATTGATAAGTCTGGTGCCACCCTATCTATATTGAAAAATTTAGTAAAACAGTTTTTAAATACACTCTTTTTAATCCATACTTTCTATTGGGTAAAATTCATGAATCTCACTAAATGTGTAAGTTATATTTTTCATTTTTGTAGATTTCATTCTCGAATTAATGAGATTCTCATACATTTTAGCCAATAAAAAAATGTGTTAAAGGGTCCTAGCATGAAGTTAATGAGATTCACAAGTATTTTTTCTGGAACTAGGTACATATTTAGATAATACAGGGTTCTGAAGGAAAAAGTTGACCAATGACATCAAAATTCATTTTAAATTTCAACCTATGGTATGAGTTTAATGTCTGGACATATCTCATTCTATTTGAAAGAATGTTTTACCATCAAAATGTATTGAAGTTCTCCAAAAGTAAGTCAAAACTCTATAGGTCAGGGGAAAGTGTGTTTTGTGAGAATGCTAGAGGTAAGTCATGAAGTTAGAAGCTCCTGTAAAAGTGTTTGAGGTTTAAGATTATACAATGAGCATTGAAAAGGTAAAAGTCATATTACTTTGAATCCAATAATTCAAGATTAATATATTTCCCTGATACTTCACTACATTGACTGCTGTAGTCTTTCATGGACAAAAGAAAAATAAAAAACACCCGAGGAAAAGAACAAAAAATTCAAATATAAAGGTAGTTCAGAAATCAAACTGTATTTACAGTATCAGTCAGGAAACGTAGGATGCAACCAAGTCCTGCTTTCTCTGTCAATTTTTCATGAATTCGAAGACATTGATCACATGTTGGACGATCTCCAGTAGCTAAGCCTCTATACAAGTACCTAAGGCAGATAACCTCTTAGGACAGAAAATGGTGCAAGAATATCATTAGTTATCTACTACTTACAATCATATTGTTAAATACCAGTAGTTATCTACTACAGTTAACTATAATATTGTTAAAAGAAGACTCATTAATGCCTTAACTTTCTTAAAAATCTGAAAGAACAGAAGAAAGTGTTGTTTCAAAGAATTTCTGTTGTGGGAATATCTTAGGTGGAGTTCTTTTTGCTAAGCAAGTTGTAGAGGACATTAGGTATTGGAAAGGGAGAGATTTAGTTACCTTTGAGGTTACAGTTAATGAACCGAGAAGGTAGAAATTAGTTTCAAGTAAAGAGAACCGTGGCAGGTTGCAGTGCTGAACTTATTGCCCTTTATGTTCACTGAGGTGATGAATGTCTTCAGTCATTAACTAATGAAAGGTTGGAAGTGAGGTTCTGTTAAAGGCCTTTTGGTGGAACTAGAGGAAGGTGATGACAGGTGTTAAAGTTCTCAGTTGAATCGGCACATTCGGTTTGGTTTTAAAAACAATAGATAGAGGCATCCCTTTGTGGTCTGCAGACAAACATGCTATCCCTTTTCCTCTAGTAGAAAACAGATATTTTCAGAAATGTTGTGTTTTGTTGTAGGTTTCAAACTTTACAGGAAGTTCATGATCTGCATATTAGTACGGCTAAAAGCAGTCTGATATGCATATTGCTGTTGATTGATTGAGATTTTAAAATGGCCTTTGGAAGATCACTTAAGGAATGATTTTTATGTATTTCCTATATATTATATCTTTTTAAAATTCCTGAGGGTGGCAAAAATTATGGATCACTTAATTTTGGTCATGCAGGAGATTCTAGGAGGGATCATCATGTTAACTTGGAGATATAGTTGTGTGAATGACATTAACTACAAAGCAAGAGTATTTCTACCTGAAATCTAAGAAAATCACAAATGAATTTGAAAGAAATCTGGAGTTTGCTTCAATGAGGGTTGACAAAAAACTATTCACGAGTGAGAGTGATGTTGAATGGATACAATAATCCTGTTGATCCTGAGCAGATACTTGACGTTGACAAAATTATCAATGAGGATCCTAAAATTGTGACTTTTAACATAGACCTCATGCATAACCAACGAAAAAGAATTTTATAGTAAAAATCTCCTCTAATCTGTGGTTGTATTAATATATACAGCGAAGCACAGATTGGAGTCTGATAAATTTGGAATAACATTAACACAGATTGAGAGATTCAAATACACATTTGGCATAGAGTACAGAGTCTTAAATTCAAATTTATATTGGATTTATTAATTAAAGTGTAAATAGATTTGAAAGTTTGTGTCCAGGATCTTGAGGCCTAACTATTGTCTCACTACACACAGGGTTTGTAAGAGATCTGACAGCCAGAGAAAGAAAATAGAGGAACATGATAGCAGAGGTACACCAAAGTCATTCATCAAATTGATCTTTCGAAAGTTATTATAAACATATAACAAGCACCTGAGAACTAATGAGAGATTTAAAGCATCTTACTACAAGTTATTATAAGATAATTTTCTTAAAGAATTGTGTGCAGAGAGTCCAGCTAAGATCCTGTAACTTAGTTATTATGAGTTAATGTATCAACTATAACTGAAATATGAGAAGGGGGAAAATGATGAAGGGCAGAAATGAAAGGGATATGAAAAGGGTGAGCTAGTTATCATTCTATGAAATGACCAAGGAATACATACAGAAATTCTAGAATTCACCAACACACAAGGAAAGTTCTACAAAAAATACTGAAAGAGCATATCGATTCACACACAACAGGCCAAACTGTTCTGGTACAACACATATCATGCAAGAATTTTGTACTGAAAGAATGACAAACTAGCCAAATTAGAACTAAAAAGTAAAAATGAATTCAAGTAAGATATACTTCACCACTCACTTCATTAGGATATCATAGTACTCAGGATCCAATGAAGAAAGCATCCCATCCACATCTTTTATAGCCATTATAGCTCTATGCACCGCAATCCAATGTGCAGACTGGGAAAGAAAAGAAAAGAAAAGACAAAGGCATAATAAAATATGCCGCGATTTCAAGTTTAAACATATTACAAAAGTTCCATTACAATTGTGCATGTAATAAAAAGAGTAGTCTTTCCAGGTTGAACTTGGACATAAAGGAGGAGGGGGGAACACTGTTTTTGTTACTCAGCAATCAAAATAAAAGGTATTCACAAATATTTAATCACCAAACTCTAAAATGTAAAAAGGAAAACATAAAAAGAAATCCAAAATACATGAAAGATATGGTATGGTTTCAAGAAAATAGAAAACATCAATTGAATTGCACAAGATCTCCAAAGCAACAATAGGGGGCAGAAACTACACATTGTTGCTAGCTGAAAATAGCTTATTAATGATGATAATAACAAGAACAAATTACACCGACACTTCCCATGATTTCTTTGAAATTCACATGAGCTTACTTTTGCTTTTCTACAGTATCTCTCCTTAATTGTTTGAAATAAATTACAATGACAGTTCTGTTATCCATGAGAGGAATTACACTGTGATCCTAAAAGGGGATACATTAAAAAGCCAGGAATTTTATGTGAATTTCGAAGAAATCATGACTATCAGGGTAATTTTCCCAACTAAATAAACACTGCTTCAGTTCCACAATGATCCAAATAAAATGCAAACGCAAACACTGTCAAAATAACAGTTAAGTATAAATATTTCTTTTGAAAAAAGATGTAAGAAAAAAAATACAAAACAAAATAGTGGGGCTGAGGGAGAAACCTTGCAACGTTCATCCCCAATGATGGCATATGTGCCTTCAAGGGCAGTTTTAAGGGCTTCTACAGGTTTATACCTGAAATTGCATCACAAACCACAGACGATATAATTGTAAACAAAAAACAGAAACAGTTAATTGATGGATGCAGTGATGAGAGGAGAAAAGGAGTAGAGGGGTTGGTACTGTTTGAGTAAAGTTTCGATCTTGCGGGATTTGTGTTCAATTCTGGTAATAATGGCCTCTGCATTATCTGCTTCAACGAACCCTTCTGCATCTGCCATTTTCAATTTTCTACCTTTCCTCTTCAGAGACAAGCCGAGGGTGGAAGAACCTTACCTCGTCAGGTGGGTCCTATGTTCTTCCTCAAAAACAATGCTTGCTTATTAAAAATTAAAATAAAATTGAAGAGACAAAGAAATATTAATGGAAACAATAAAAATGTATCAATTAACTATGAGAAAAAAAATATAACATGTGTAAAATGATTTTAAACTGTGATACAATCATAAACAATGTTATATATATATATATATATATATAATCAAATTAGACTAGCATGAATTAAGTCAACATGAAATAAATATTACGTGATAACTTTTTCTCATAATATGGCATAGGAGGAATTTTGTTTGTTTTAAAGATAAGATTGATGTTTCTTCGACTATTTTGGTTATTAAAGATTTAACTTGTTTGGTGGGTATGTCTAAAACTTTTATAAAAAATGATATTTTGAATTTCAACTTGATCAAGTTTTTTTTCTATGAATAACTCTTATTGGTAAAGTTCTTCGAGGAAGTTTCCTTTATCAGGTTGAGTTAAAATTTACACTGATGAGCTACTAGGGATATTTTGGTTTTGCTACTTGTGGAAGTATTTTTCGTGGGAGTATGAGAGAATTTATTGGAACTTTCTCTACATTTCTTGAAGTTCAGATTGTTCTGGTTGGAATATAATTCTGTTTTGGTTTGTGCTGCTGCTAGGACAAATGTTCCTTGAAGAATCGATGGAATACTTGTCTTAATTACAGTAGGAAAATCAGGTTTAGGGTTACTCATATTTTTCGTGAAGGGAATGTGTGTGCTGATAAGTTGGCTAATTTATGATTTATTGATAGATAATAATTTTATTGGTATTTTTAGAATTTTTTATGAATATATATAATTTAGTATGTATGGTTTTTGTTAACATATGAACTTTGACCTAATCCTCTCTTATTTTTGTATTTTTTTTAATAATATTTTTTTTCATGTGATAGAATTTTTTTTTACACAATTTAATATATTTAATTAAATTATAATATGTTAAACTTATAATTGTATTGAAAATTTATATCACATAAATTATATATAAAACCTTTATGTTCATATGAACTTATTTTAATACATATATAAAAATTAAAATTGATATAATATATATTCAAACTATACTAAATTATTCAATTTTAATAAAATTTGACATAAATAATTATGATAATATCAAATTATAATTTAATAATTTAATTAACAAAAATTACTTTTATATATAAAATTATTATGGTATAACATTTGATATATCTTTATATATAAGTTTTATAATAATTATTTCAAAAGTCATAGAAATAATAATTTATAATGAGATTACATGGAATAAAAATTAAATTCTAAAATTATCTTGACATTTTAAATGCAAATTAGTATTTTTATCTAGCAGTTGAGTTTTAGTTACATATTATTATCTTAATTATTTGTGTTTAAATTTGTTAAAAAAAGATTAAGAGAAAGTATGTTTTTTAATCTATTAATTTTCTACTATGATCGCTGGTAATCCTTATGTTTTAAAATCGAATCTAGCAATAGATTTTTTTTAAAAAAAAAATATTAATAGAATTAAACAATTGATAGTAAAATAATTTATGTTGAATAAAGTCTTAAAAATTTAACAAAAGTGATTGTGTAAAGTAAAAAATGATCCAATTTTTGTTTATTTGCTTAAGCAGCAAACAGAGTAGATAACGTAGAAGCAACAGGAAACAGGTGTTGTGCTTGCTTCTACTCTCAGAGGCTATGTTGTCGTCTTTTCGTTGTAAGTCTTTCTGAGACACCCTTTGCATCAAAGTCCCAATTCCACCTTAAATATATCTCTATGTTTATGTTCAGTGTTCTGTGAACTATATTGGTATTATGCTTCTTTTGATGTTAAAGTTAGTATATTGTGCCTGTCCAAATCTTTAGCATTTGGGTGTAATGTGATGCTGGGGTTTGAAGCCACTTTCCTTTTCCCTTCCCAGTTTTACTTTTCTCATATGATGGTAGAATCTTCTAGTTCTTGTTGGAATTTCACATCCCAGTTTTGTGATGGTGTAAGAGAAAGTGAAATTTAATGTTAATAGTAGTTCTTTGAACAATTTTGGAGCTGGCAATGCTGCTTTAGGGTTTACATGATTAGGCAACAAATTAGGGAATGGAAGGTTTTGCAGGTACTAAAAGGGTTTTACTGTTTTGGGCAGTGAACTTCCCTTGTGCTGTACAAGGAACTATATTTTCTCAAAGGAAGCAATTAACTCATGGATGCACAAACCAAAATTCAAAGGATTATTACCTGTAAGAGAGTGGCATGTGGACTGATATTCTTTTGTGAAATTTCGGTAATGGATTGTGATTTGGTGTGTTGTGTTTTGTCTGTGAGGATAGAGTGCAGGATAGTTGCATGTTGCATTCTGAAAAGCCATTGAGGAGAACACTCTTCCTTTCTGTCTTGGTCTCAACTGGTTTTTTTCCAACTTTGTCTTCTTATGGGAAGACAAAGGGTAAGAATCCTTACGACGAAAATCGGTTGCTACAACAAAATCGGCGGATACAGAAAGAAAACAATGCGCCAGAGGAATTCCCAAATTTTATTAGAGAAGGTGATCATTATTTTTTCTTTTATCAATTTAAAGATCTACTTATAATTTAGCTAGCTATATATGCTTTCCAGTTTCCGTTCCATAATGTCTGGCTTACATTTGTTTCTTGCACATGATTATGTTACTTTCTATGGTATATGCTGCAAATCTGACCATGGTTTCTGAGCTTACATTTGTTTTTGACACATGATTGTCTTACTTTCCATGGTATATTCTGTAAATCGGACCATGGTTTCTGAGCTTAGTTTTTGGCACATGATTGTCTTACTTTCTGTAAAACTTGTTCACACAAGGCAAACGTTGTTCAGAGAGACTACCCAGTGAATAATATCTTTAAGAATTTGGTTCTTAACTAAGTCCAATGACGTCTATGATCCACGTAACTGACTTCATTTTACGGGATATTGTTGTTGTTATTATGTTACTTTCTAAGTTTAGTTAAACAAGTTCTAGTACTTTTTACACTGGCCGCTGGTTAGTGTTTCAATTGTGCTGTCTACTGAAGTTCAGTGAGTTAAATTTAGGAGCCTAGTGTGAAATTCATTTGTTTTGAACCTCTTGGATGGTTTTTTGGATATGATGGTCTGATTTATTGTTATATATTTCAGGTTTCCAAGTTAAAATAGTATCTTCAGAGAACTATGTAAAGAGTGACTCAGGGCTCATATACCGGGATTTTGTAGTTGGTGAAGGTGATTGCCCAAAGGATGGTCAGCAGGTTTTTTTCTTTTCTTTCCAATCTACTGCTTTTTTTTTTCTTTTTAAATGAATATTTATCAGTAAATTAGAAAGGTTGAAATTCTGGTGTTAAATTCAGATTATGATAGGAAATAACATCCCTACAGTTAAGGGGAGGATATATCAGGATCAAATCAATTGCTGATACTTTGTTATTGTAGAAATAGGTTTTTTTATTCCTTTTTTATTTATATGATGTAATTCATTAACGTGAGAATTAGAACAAAGTTTTATTCCCTTCCTACTTACATGCTATCTAGAGCATTAGGTTCGATCCTAAAACAGTAAAACCACCATGGCTGATTCCAGTTCATTCCCATCAAATGGTAGTAGCAACGCGGTGTTGTTTTGAGGAATATCTTTAGTTTGTTGAGATGGGAAAATTTGGAAATTGATATTTAAGTTTGGTTTTGTGTAAACTAATGATGTCAAAGTTATGTATTTCGAGGAATTTGCTTAGTAAGTCAGCCAAAATATTACGGCAACAGCATTTTACTTCCTTCAAGAATTTTTGCAAGAAATTTTGTGAATCTGCATTGCTGGGTTCTTCTTAGTGAAATTAATAAGACCATATGTGATTTCTGTGTTACTAAGCTTTCTTAATTTTAGTGTATAACAAAATAAACTCCTAGTCAATGCAAAATTTTACCCTTTTTTAACATTGTTTATCATCTGTCAAGGATTAGACTATTGTTAGGTGAGATGGTGATTGGTTGAAAGTGGGAAGCAATCTAAAAAATGTCATTTTCAGCTGCAAAACTGGAACTTTTAGGCACTAGGAGTAGGCACTAAATTTTGAAGCATGATTTGTATGCACAAATTATTTTCGCTAATTTGCTTGTAAATCATGCCTTGCAGGTCACTTTTCACTATGTTGGTTATAATGAATCTGGTCGTCGAATCGACAGCTCTTACATGCAGGGTACTCCTGCCAAAATCCGCATGGGTACCAAGGCATTAGTTCCAGGTTAAATTTTTAGACTAAGTACCGTCAATTTCCTTGCAACTTTATGAAAAAAGTATTCATCCTTTGCTTGATTTCTGTCTCTCCCTTAAAGAACCCAAAAGGGGAGGAAATTAGTGCAGAAGGAAGTGAGAAAAGTACATTTTCTAATGTAGGATTTGAGGAAGGAATTAGAGACATGAGACCAGGTGGGAAGAGAAGAATCATCATCCCCCCTGAACTTGGACCACCAGTGAGTTCCAAAATATCTCATTTTTCTTTTATCACCTTTCTTAACTGATTTTGGTTTTTTTTTTTCCATATTATATGATATTGACTGCATAGAACTTCATCCATTTTAAGGTCGAAGAAATTATTGTTGCATTTTACTCACAAAATTGTCATGTATTGACAATTTTCAACAATGAAGGCCTCTAATTCAACTTTGAGACATGATAGGATCTAGTTAGGACAAAATAGATGTGTTGATAAAAAATGAAGGAATAGTCTTTGGGAGTTTGAATATATACAGTTTCGTTGGATCTCTGGTCAAGAAAACAGCATACCTAGTTCCATACAGAGTTATATTGAAAATTATTATATTGTCTATTTTCTGTCAATAGTTACTGTTTCCTTTATTTTATGCCTAATGTCATTGTATTAGCAAGTAATTGATAAATGTGTATACATTTCCTGAATGGATTTTAGATTATCTTTCAATAATGGCTGACACAATGTTGGGATCAGAATGCTTAATTTATGCACACTCCTTACCCCCAACCATGAGAGCAGCTTGTTATGATTAGTCATGATCCTTTCTTTTAAGTGGGTAAATTTTGATCTTAGACACCACCAAATGCAGAAGAAATTTTGTCAGAATAGTGAAGTAGTCTATTACTTGGATCCAACTTACTCTTTTTGCGATAACTAATCTAAACTGTTATCATGAGATTCAATAATATGTTTATGTGTGTTATTAATGGAGAAGAAAGAAGAAGAAAAATGGAGTTGTTCTATGGTTTGCAGCAACATTTGTTTGAAATACAGGAACCACCACCAGGATAGGGAACACTTAAGCAGAATTTGTGACAAGCATTGTTGTCTGGGCAATGCCCCTCGGTGATGGAGCAAATCAACCATGGTTCAATAATATGTTGAATTCGCTAAAAATAAAACAAAAATATTAATATGTTGGAGACTATTACTTGGAAGATTGAACCTCTACTTTCCCCCCTCCCTATTTCTCTGCATAAAAATTTTCATTTCAATATTAAGTCCAAATTGGAGTGAAGTATAGATTTCAATCAGATTCCTGAGCACTTTTTTAACAATAACTCATCGATTTACTAAGACTGTCTAATTTACAGTTCTTGCACCTGCACTGAACTTCTCTCAGAAGCACAATTTCAAAGTAAGTATTCTCTCGAGTAGAATGAGTGATGTTTTGTGTTCTGCAGGTAGGACCTTCAACCTTTTTCAGCGCAAAACAGTTTGAAGTTTTTGATGTTGAGCTATTAAGCGTACAGAACTGTGAAAGGAGGACGGTAGCCTTTTACTCAGATGTCATTTGCAATTGAGACAAGGCTGCCATTTGAGTTGTCTAAAGCATGACCACCGAAAGCATAAAGCACAGATTATTCTAGCTAGGAACTCAATTATGATTGCACTATATAGAAATAGTAACTCTCACAACTTTTAGCTTCTTGCTTTGAGGCAATCATCATTTGACATTGTTAAGATATTTTCTTTTTCTCTAATTTGTAAGTTGTTAACCTTGTCAATCATCAAAAAAGGCTACAGACATACAGCATTCATTGGTAAATTTGTCATGAGTTTTTCACAGTTGTAGGATCCTGTTATCTTTGTTTGATTGGATCACAAATCAATGACAGCTTTGTAGCATGGACATGAAACGGTTCCATCCTTATATGATTAAAACAGGTTACTAAACCAGAAAGTACTTTCCACTTCTGCTGAACAAAATGGCTTTAACTTTGACAATACATAAGCACCCTTTATATATTTGTTTCCATATTCAATATTTAAATCCACCTACACCGTGCTTTTGCATGTTAATTGACACACTCAAGTGCATCAGTCATGTGAATTAGAAGAGTTAAGCCATTTAATAAAGGGATTATCATTGCCAACATTGGTATCATGTAATTGTTTCCAATAGCCAGTTTCCAACAATCGTGCGTATCATAGACATACTGAATGAGAATAAACTTCACGACATTACTGTCTGTTGTTTCTTTTTATTTTACACACTGATAATTTTAGTCTGTTGTTGTTTCTTTAATTTTACACACAATTTGATATCTTCAATTAAAAGCATAGTGCGTTTCTTTCAATGTAAGAGTTATTGACGGCTTTCATAGTTCAACCGCTTTAAGATTTTAACAAGGTACATAGTGAATCTCATTACAAAAATTCAAAATAATAAACCTAATGATGTTTAATGTTTAATCTTCAAAATGAATCTATATATTATATCATTATGAATTATATAAATTGACAATCAAGATTATGTGAATAAATATGACTGAGTTTTTTCTTTGTAAGAGAAATAATGTTTCTCATACCTAATTCAAAATGATTTGTTCCTAATTTCTGTAATTAAAATAAAACTTAAACAATAATTTTGAATTTTTAGAAAATAACTGTATTTGTCATTTTTAAATCTGTATTAGAATCCTCTTAAAATTGTCAGAGACCCAACAAATATTTTTTTGAATTGACCAATATGTATCATACGCGTGTCTCTGTTTGATATGTGTATCCGATACGAACACGTCATTTGAACACGTCATTGGAAATGTGTTCGAACTTCTTAGATTAATTAGGCATAAATGAACCTCTGAAAGAAGTTATGCTGCTGGAATGACTAAATGATGTACGTAACTTTCCTTAGGCCTTGAGTACCTTCAAATGTACAACAAACATGAATAGTATTTGACAGGTATGCAGTCCCATTTAACATCTTAATTCTTATGTTCTTTTTAGGTGATGGGATGAGTGCAAGTTGCAGAAATATCTAATAAAACAGAAATTGATATAGGTGGTTGTTGCTCCAACAGCATACATGTATTTCTGCCTTCAAAATTTGGCAAAGTTATGCTAAGCATGCTTAAACAACTTCATGCTGAGCCAATGAAAGTACACAGCAACCACTATGATAGGAAGACTCAATGGCACCAAGAAGCAATAGTACCTGTTATATTTGTCAAAAACATAATCAGGAAATGATAAGTTTTTCTGTCTTACTCAGGTAGAGACAACAGTAATTACAGAGATAACAGACAACAATAATTACAGAGATAACAAAAATTGGTAATACAAAAACTATTGCAACAATACATTTTATTCCAACAATATATGTAATTGTCAATCATTATCAAAGACGTCATTTATTTTTCTCATTTTAGTCCGAGAATCCAGAACAGGGTGATGTTTTGGTGGTGGTAAACCGTGACAAAAAGTAGAACACCTAACTTAAGGCATTAATCCATATCAACCATACAGCAATTACAACAATCTAGACCCAAGTTTGGAGGATCTCAAGCCCTAATGAAAGAAAGAAAGAATCACCTAGGAAGCTAGGACAAACATCATTCTGGATCAATCAAGAAATGGTATTTCACTAACTACTTAATCATAAAAAACAGCTTCTCTCCTCATCTCCACCATTTTGTTTCTTCTGATTTGATAATTTCCCTAACATTTTTCCAAAAAGCATCAACAGTGGGGCTATTATGCTACCAAATTCACTGCCTTAATAAGAAGATATCCAAGCTGTTTGGTCTAGACTGCAATAGAGTACAAAATCTTTAACTAGTGCAGACTTGATGCTACTATAATGCAGTTCCGTGACACCAAATATCACCCCCTAATTGTAGAGAACTAATGAGAGTTATCTGGGGATTTCAGGCATTGTTCTGGTATATTCTTTGTTCCCATAAGAGCAACTCCATTGGACATCATTACGGTCACAAAATCGAGGTATCATTTGCTTTCGAGCTCAAACTTGACTCTAACTTCAAAAGACATTACAGTGGGTTTAAGAGAGAAAGATATTTATGAATTACTATTGTCCTCGACTCCTAGTTGACTACACTAAGGGACTTGAGTGGCCTAGGAACTCTTACCTCAAGTGTCAATGATCATTACAAACTTGCTGGACATTGCTAGGGTTAATGCATCAAGGCATTGTTCCTTTAGAACTTGGATTCGAATTTGTCACGGTTTTTTTCTTAAAATATAGTTAAGAAAAATGGTATACATAAAATATTATTGATCTTCACTACTAAGTCATATGTGACTTTTGAGTGTATCAATACAACTTTCATTAGCCACAGACACTCATTCTAATATATATCTAAAAAACAAACACTTTTCCCCCTCAAAGATGTATGAAACAAGCATACTCAAACATGGTGCAATCCTCAACTTTTCACTTCCCAGATACACAAAATGACAAAAAAAGTCAAGAACACAATCCCATCTAATTATAGGGTTTAGGGTTTAGAGTCATCACCAAACCCAAATTCTAAACTAAGAAAATCAGATCCTTGTCATGAATGGCACATACTGTAACCTTTTACCGTCTATCATGATTCATGAATGACATGTTCACGAAACACGGTATAACACACTGACTATCATCAGCATATGAAACAAAACAACAATTAAAAAGAAAAAGAAAACAAATCCATCACAGAACATATTGCAATTTCAAACCCTTATTATGTTCTACACTCTTTTATCATACCATCTCCAAAATCCAACAACCATGCTGAAAAACTACTGACATGAAAACCAACTCATAGAATCATGTGAATATAAGGAGCAGTCAAGTAGTTAATTACCAGTCATTTTGCACTGCAGAAATGAGGGGAACATGAGAAGGTGGCAGAAGCTTGGAAATCACAGCAACAAAGAAATACCCAACAAAGAAAACAGAGCCAATTGACAGAAACAAACATCCCCACAATTTTCTCTCATCAAATGAAGCCAACCAACGCATAGAATCACCCAACCTTCACCACAATCAAAAACCTCAAGAGATTTCTGAAAACAAAAACATGAGAATAAAAGATTTGAGCTTTATATTATAATTATAAATTATAAATGGGAGCTTATTTAAGCACAAAGAAAAGCATCCACCTTTGAAACTTCAAGATTGTTACGTCGATAACAGTTTACGAACTTGAGGAGCCTTTGAAAGTAGATTGGGTTTTGTAGTAAAAAATAAAAATGACATTTTTAGTCCCAAATTTACAATAAATTTGGTTTTCATAAAAAAAACTATTTTAATCCCTTAAAATTGGAAAAAAAATACTTAACACTAAATTTAAGAGACTAAATGATTTTATAAGATGTTTATTTAGCTATTCAAATTTAGTATTTATGATTAAATTGTATTTTTCTTTAAATTTGAGAGATTAAAAAGTTTTTTTTTTTAATTTGGTGGACTAAAGCATGATTCACCTACAAATTTAAGAACTCAAAATATAATTAAATTCTAAAAAATAGTTTTGGTTTTTGTGTATTTTTCATCTTTTTCTTAGATTTTGTTTAAATGATTAGTAAAAATATGGGCAAAACAAGAAAAATAAAGACAAACAAAATGAGAAAACAAACTTTTTTTAAAGAAAAATTTTAAACGAAGAAATATTTACACATTATTCTATAAAGATAAAATATATTTGTAGGTTATCTCCAATTACAATTAAGTAATACTATTTAACAAAGTTTATCTTTGGAATTTTAATTTTTTTAACCAAACTTCTTACCTATTGAGAAATGCCTACTATCATATTATAGAAAGAGGTTTTGTTTTAAATACATGTGTATTCAAAAGCATTTCTATATATTTAAAACTCATACAAAGAAAATTGAGAATCTTTTATTGTTTTTTTTATCATATTGACCTAACTAATGTAGGTTATCTATATTAGGTTATAAATTTAGAGGTGAATATAAATAAAAAAATTATGTTGATGAAATAAGCACTAGAAAAAGAAAAAAAAAACTTTAAACCAAATAGATTAGAATGGGTTTGCCACTCCTAATTTATTATCTATATTTATGAATTCATATTATTTAAAAAATAATATGAAGGTTGAGGAAACAAATAACTCCTTAGTTATTTTTATATTTAGATTATAATGTAGGAACTAATTGAAGGAAATAAGAGGAGTCAAAAGGTTGTAGAAACTAATTGAATGTAATTGCACAATAATAGGAATAATAACATAGCCCTATAAACTGACCATTAATACAATAATAACAGAGTCAATATAATAGTTTAAGGGTAATAAAATTAGAATTAATAATAATAGAATCAGAATTAATAACCAACATCCTCCCTTAATTCTTAATTCGGATTTGGAACAACCTTCATGCTCAATAGATCTCTTAACTTGATGAAAACATTGATCTTCAATGACTTAGTGAAAATATCTGCAATATGATCTTCTGAGTATTCCAATTTGATCATGTTCTTCCCAACTTGGTCTCGCAGGAAGTGATATCGAATATCAATGTGTTTACTTCTTTGATGAAAAAACAGATTCTTTGCAAGATTAATTACAGAGACATTGTCAACATAAATCTTAATTGGAATATCTAGATTAAAACCAATTTGAGTCATGATATTGTTTTTCTCAATCGCCATCAATTCTTCATTCATAGCCTTTTGCCATTTGGGGTGTTGA
>Ga0123342_1005019_pt1 | contig 19623 bp, 12 predicted proteins | sample Turbeawhitnodule_FD_89960 | JGI IMG/M metagenome (GOLD analysis project Ga0123342, IMG submission 89960) | Root nodule microbial communities of legume samples collected from Mexico - Turtle bean Mexico white nodule | ecosystem: Host-associated > Plants > Roots > Nodule | place: Mexico: Nepantla... | reverse complement strand
TTATATATATAAAAAAAAATATATAGATTCAAAATCAAAATATATATATATATATATATATATATATATATATATATATATATATATATTATTAGTTTCATAAAATCATCATTTCACCAATTTTTTTTTAATTCTCTCTATGATTTTTTAATTAACTTTGTATCTTTCTTTTGATCAAACATAATTATATATAGAAATGTGATTAAGAATTACAAACTGTCTCAAACATATATTGATGTACATTCATGTATAGCGGCTACTATTACAATTGTAAGTTTTCAAAAGATTATTTAAAATAGTAACAAAAAAAGAAAAATTAGCTAGTTTTGTCACTTTTGAAGAATTTCAAACTTTCAGGATTGGTGCAGTAAAAAAGATTGAGTCAGAAACACAATAAAGTGTAACCAATAAAACTTTTAAGAAATTAAAATTAAGATAAACAATGAATAAAAGAATTGGTCACACTTGATTCTGTCCTTATTTACCAAAACAACTCCATCCTTAGTGGTCTTGCAAACCTCAGCTGTCGTCACTCCAGAAGACAACGACACTATTCTAAGTTATTTAAATTATTTTTTTTTGCAGATTTTTATATATATATTTAGTTAAACTAAGATGATTTTTAGTTCCGAATTTAAGATTAATATTATAATTATGCTTAGTATTTTAGTTAAACTTTCAATTAAGATTAATTATGATTTAAATTTAATATTAAATTAAGATTAGAATTTAATGTTAAATTAATATTAGTATTAAATTAAGATTATAATTGATATTATAAATGAGATTGAAATTTTGTTTAAATAAATTTATAATCAATATTATAATTTTAGTTAATTAATTTTAATTAAATTATTTTTCAAAATTAAATTTGGAAAGATGGGTAAAAAAGTTAAATTAATTAAATTAACAGCGAAATGTAATGTTCACAAAATCTATATTATAATTTTAATTAAATTAAAATTAATAAGGTTAAATTTTAATTAATAAATTAGTTTTAATTAACATTATAAGTAGTATTTAAATTTAATTTAAAATAATTTAAGCTAAATTAATATTAAAATTAAAATTAGATCATGTAGGAGAGTGAAGTAATTGAGGTCCTTAAAGCTCTATATGGTGTTATCAAGTCAATCAAATGCATTTTCAAACAACTGAATATTTGACGGTGACTTAAAAGTATCTTCAATCTATTAAAGCCATTTGTTTCTGTTTTTGTCGGTTTACCTATTTGTCTGTTGATGTTGACTCTAGTGACAAGTACTAGTTAGTTTTTTCAGGAATCTGTGTTTATCTCTTGTTGTTCTGTAACGTGTATCCGTTGAAACAGATGGGTCCTACATGTTGATTATACTTCAAAGAAGTCAATAAGGGCTTACTAAAATTTAAGAAGTATTCAGTTTCAGTCTCCGAAACAACGTACCTTCACTTGGGGTCTCAAACCCCTTTTATAACTTATCTCTTGTAACAACTTTCTCTCATGAGAATCTATTCTCAACTGAAAGCACACTCAACAAGAAAACATTCTGTTTATGAGCTTCTTCTCTCAAGGTACTACAACAGAGAAGAATATTATCTCTAAGGAGAGCATAAAATAATAATAGAACTCTCACCTATCAGCAGGACACCACCTTATGCGCCAACTTCAGGAGAATATTCTGCTTACATGGACACCCTACCCATAATGCAATATTATCTTTGTCATGCATGCAACTTAACCACTATGTGCCCTAGGACACATGTACCTAAGTTAAAAGAAATATTTACTTGACCTAGACACCATATGTATTATATGTACCCTAGGTTAAAAAATACTCTTTACTAGTAACTGTATAAAAATGTTAAATTATGTCACACCGAGTTTACTAACCAAACTGGGTCCAATCATATGACCCACTTTACTGACTCAACAGTCAAGCTGACCTGCCTATACCATACACCGAGATCTGAGCACTGAGTCAATCCAGTCCAATTTCTTTGTTACTTTTAATCATTTTACATTTTACTTTTCATCAGTGTTTTTTTTTCCTTTTGTAAATACTTGAATACTTTAAAAAAAAAACATATTATTCATTTACTCTATATATATATAGATAGATAAATAAATACTCTTTATTACTCTGTAATTTAAAAAAAAAAACAAATGTGTCAATAAAAAAAAAAGTCTTCTCTCTTTGTTGTGAGGATTGAAAACAAATTACCAACCCACTACTTAAATAATTGGGTGAGAAGAGTAAGTAAATGAATCACAACATTGTTAAGGGTAATTCTTTAAAAAACACATTTTATTAAAAAAGTTATCATATTCTAATTTTTCATTTTCTCAAATAGTATTAAATTATTGAAAGAGTTTTCTAAATACTACACACTAATCATTACTAGTTCAATAAGCAATGAAATATTGTCATTTTATAATAGAAATAGAACAGTGAGTTACTTGAAAAAAAAGAAGATCTTCTTACAACTTTTAATTTTTTTATTCAAATATAAAATTAAATATTTAATACAATAATTATACACTTTACATATGTTGTTTGAATAATGATGTAAAAGCAACAAATGTTCGATTTTGAACGTGTGCCATATAAATCAGTTACATTTAGATTATGACACATAATATTAGTCATTGTCTCAATGAATTGATAAAATGTATAAATAGATAAAACTACAAAAAAATTATATAATTCTTAAACACCTATTTAGAATTATCTAGAACAACTAGGTTTATTACTATGAAGGTAAGATAGATAACTATGTGTATAATAAATACATAAAATAATGTATATAATAAATACATAAAATAAGACTCAATAATTTTTTTCAGTGAAAATATTATCTATAAAAAACTAATTTATTTTCACCCATATTCCTAATCTCTAATATTTTTAAATAATGTATCTAATACAAAATAATTATATATTTTTATATCTTTTGAATTTTAATTATGATGTTGTTTATGTACTGAAAATACTTATTTAAATAAAAATAAAATTTATATATTTGAAATATTTATTTAATAATATAAAAATAAACATATTTATTATAAGACATATAGAAGCAATTTCAAATTCTTTATTTTTTTAATAATAATTATATTTCTTTATGATCTATTTTTTTTATACAATTCATATATTCTTATTTTAAAGTTAATTATATTTTAAAATTATAAGAAATAAAAATAAATGATCTAAATACTAAAATTAGTTATACATTAGCATCTTTTACATCACTCCTATATTTCAATAACATAATATATTATAAAACATTAATAATTTATGTCAATATTATTATTATTATTAATTTTATTTTAAAGAAATATAGAGTTTTTTCCCACTTATTTAAACAACAAGAAATCATTAAAACTCATTTCCCCCCAAACAAAATAGAGAGAGAAAAGTTGCTAGGGTTTCACTCCATTTTAGGTTCCTAGCCGAGAAATTTAATCTATAGAATTTTGATTTTTGATTGAAAGAGACGAATTTGAGTTCATGGACCGCTTGCGTCCTCGGAACCGAGAGGTCTTTTCTGGATTTACAAATGCGGAGGTACTATTATATTATTATAGTTATAATTATTATAATTGTTCTATTTTTATTCATGAACTTTTTCTATGTCTTTCCTTAAAAAATACCACTTTTAAATGTCATAGTTAGTCTGTTTGGAATGAGTTTAGTTTGACTATAATTATAAAGTTTGTATTGCAGGATGTATTGGTTAAAAAATGTCATATCATGTCTTTAGGATTTGTATGGAGTCAGTGAGTAGTGAACTGATACCTTGTACTGTTATTATCATGTTTCTTGTTGTTACTGAAAATTGTAGACAAATACCACCAAGACAGTCTAAAAACCTTGATTAGGAACTTCTTTTTTAAACCTTGGTTATATAGAGTGTTAGAGGGTGTGTTTTAGCATGTCCTGTTAATGATTTGAACTTGCTGTGCTCTGGCTAACAGATTGAGAAAATGGAGAATTTCTTGAAGGAACCTAAAGGGGTATCATTGGGCAGAGAATTTTACCAAAAACTGGCTGGAAGTTTCAAGTGAGTTTTACTTTTCAATATTTTTTTTCTCTTTTTTCTAGTAAGAAATGAAGTATTGTCACTGAGAAGTGTTGGAGTGTAATGTTGATGCAGTCGTTCCACTGGTCGTGCTGGGAAGCCTGTCATAAAATGGACAGAGGTTAATGTTCTTTTTTACTAAATAATATATTTTATTTACTTAATGTCCTGTACATGTCCTTGAATACTGCTGTTTTTTGTACTTAGAACTTGTTTGTTTTTGTGTTTTTTTGAAGTAGTTTTTAATTGATCCTTTATTTGGGGGAAATTCTAGATTGAAGGTTGGTTTCAGGCAAGGCTCCAAGACTTACCACAAGTCCCTAACAGTGAGTTGATGATTCCTAGATGTATGGAAGGTGAGTCTTATGGTGGACCTTATGGTTCTTAACATAGTCAGTAGTAGTTATGCTGCCTTCAAGCATTCAAGTGATCAAGATTAGATGATTCCTATTATATGTGTGATGCCTCCAGTGTTATGCTGCCTTCAAGTATGCAAATAGTCATCAAACTTTGAATTATTTTATATAATTGTAGTGTCAGAAGTTATGGCTTTTACGCTGCTTTATTTTATTAGGACATGTTTGGTTGAACAAAATATGAAACTGAAGGTGATGAAGTAACTCGGCAGTAATGAAGGGAAAATGAAACTGATAATAACATTTCCTCCATAAGTTCTTTTTCACTTTCTTTTTTCCTTCTCCTTTTTGGTATAATTAGCTGCTACACTTGGTATTTGTTGATATATCTTAGGAAACTCCTAATAAAATGAGTTTATCTGGTGAGACCGTACCTGAATTGATTGCTTTACAGAAGTTATGCAAGACCCATCAGAGTTAGAATTCGAAGCAAGATCATCAAAAGACGGGGCATGGTAAGCATATGCAGATTATTGCAGCTAGCTTAAATTCTCTTAGTCACATGTGTTTATGAATTATTTTAAATTTTAATGTCACTGAATGAAAGGTTTCCATATATACCTTTCGGAAGCATTGAAGAAAACTTCATGCACATCTTTCCACCATTATAAACCCACATATGGATTATAATGCTTATTGGCACGGTTATTTTGTAGGTCCTTCAATTGTTGATATTTATTATATACCTGTGTCCCTTGATATGCATTCCATGTTGCTTGAAGTCTTCAATTATGGAATAAACCTCTAGTTCTTCTTAGATCATACTCACATCTCAGTGATAGTGGAATGGAAAAACTAATTTAAATATGGACGCACCAATATCTCTTCTGACTATCTTACTATTAATTAATTATTGCCGTTATTATTAACATGGAAAGACACATTTTGTGTGCCATGAATTGTTTTTGTATGTGGCTAAACTTGTTGACATCTTTCTTTTTGCATTTGCTCCATTCTATTAACTTGTATAGGAGTTCCCTTATAGATTTTCTTAAATCAGGAGGCTCTTGTATCTATATAATCCTATTATTTTCCTTCTTCAAAGTTCTAACACAATTGTTTTTCCTCTTTTTAATAAAGAGACAGTTTTGTGGTTGCTTGTGGATTGATCCAGATGGATTATTTAGAGGTTTTCTTTCACACACAAACATGTACCTCGACAGTCCCGTCTTTCATCAATTTATGAAATTCTACGCTAACTGCTTTCTTTTAATGCTTCTAGGGAAGGATATTTAAAAGTTTATCCATCTATACCATACTACTATAATGGTTAACATATTAATCATGGGGCTTGGTCTCTATTATTCTTTCCCTGCTGAAATATTCTGGGTAGTTTATTTTTTCCTTTTGGTCGAACCGCACTTTTCCTTCTCTCTTTCACTTTCTGTTTTTGAAAAAAATAATGATTGACTCTCATAAATTTTACTGATCTGCTGTCAATTGTAACTCAGAAGGACATTATATTAAGCATAACTGTCTGATCAATTATGTAATTTCTAAATACTGTGTAATTGCAGGTATGATGTTGAGGCATTTCTTGCTCACAGATTTCTTAGCACAGGGGAAGCTGTAAGTTTCAACAATCATGATGTTGATCCCTTTGTGTTATAAGAATTGTTAATGGATTGATAAATTGTTTATCCCCATAGAGTGTACTAAATTTTTCCATCTGAGACACTCTTGCCTTTTGTTAAAGGAAGTCCAGGTCAGATTTGTTGGATTTGGAGCTGAGGAAGATGAGTGGATCAATATTAGAAGTTCAGTTCGCCAACGCTCTATCCCATTGGAAAACACAGAGTGTTCGAATCTGAACGTTGGAGACTCTGTCCTGTGCTTCCAGGTGAATTAGGCTGAATATCCTCGCTGAAGTTTTGTTAGTGCATCACTGTAACTGTATTTAACTTGACAGTTCCAATTGAAATTTAGGAGAGGAGAGATCAAGCAATTTACTATGATGCTCAGATTGTAGAGATCCAAAGGAGAATGCATGATATCAGAGGTTGCAGGTGTCTCATCTTAATAAGATATGACCATGACAACAGTGAGGTGAATAACATTTCTGCAATTGGATGTGTTAACATTTCCGAGTGTAATTTACAAGTATTTGATGCTATGTTTATCATTTCCAGGAAAAGGTTCGATTGAGAAGACTTTGCCGCAGAGCAAAATCTTAGGTGTATTTGGAATGAATTATTTTTGACGTCCCAGGTGAGTTTTCAGGCATTTATCAAACAACCTGGGTGCAGTAGGAGCACTTGACATGGAGTTTTAGTGGGAAACATATTGAAAATGGTTATAGTCAATTTGTTCTTGTTTTGCTTATCATTACTAGTAGATAAAGGGCAGTGGGCAGTCAAAAGACGAGTAAGCTTCAACTATGCTTCAATTATGCACACTTGCGGTGACTCAATTGTTGAACAGATGTTTTTCTTTTCATTATGGTGCGTAAGATAGGTACTATTATTGTTATGTTTTTGGAATTTAATGATATGAGAAAATGATTAAGGTTGAATGAGTAGAATTAAGGTTCTATGCATCAGGAGAAGAATTAGTAAATTTGATAAAATGTGTGCTATATAAATAAATTAAGAAATGAAGCTTCTCAATAAGACAGTGTGGTTGATTTGTCAGTCGGTTTTAATCACTTACCCTGAGGAGAGAGAAATATACAAATAATGAGATGTTCTAATACTCTTGATTTTATAGGTTTGGTCAAAAGGTTGATCTTACATGTGGGAGGAGGAAAACATTATTAATACATTTATATACACCTTAGTCTTTGATTTTATTTTAAGAATTTTTAAGATTAAAGTAACCTACAAAATACAAGTTATATTGTATTTGGATTGAGGAGGGATCTGTGAGGAGTGAATGATATAGGAGTGAATGATATGTAAGTTAATTGGATTGAAAGATATGGAGAGAATAAATTATTTGTTACTTTATAAATTTATCTTTATTATAAAAAAATTTAAATAATAAATTATGATTTTTTTTATGTAGATTTGACTGAATTAATTTTTTTAATATATAATATTCATAATTCTTTATATTTTTTTAAAAAATTAAAAAATATATTTTTGTTAAATTTAAATAAATTTATTAAATGTTAAAATTTATGAAAATAATATTTATTTATTATTTTATATAATTATATATTTATTAATATTATAATTTTATTATTTATAATTATATGTTGTTATTATAGTATTATTAAATATTTTTAAAATTATTAAAAAAATTCATATAATATTTAATTTTATATATTGTAATAAAATATCCACTAGAATATTTGAGTACAATACAAATCTTACATAAATCATTAAAAATCTCTACATTTGTATAAAAAATAAAAAAAGAATTCCACTATCTTCGGTATTCACATCTTCACTCTCAAAATCATTTCAAACAAAAAAAAAAACACTCACACTCTCTCTTTCCCTCCCCCTCCTCATACTTGGAAACAAATACATCATTAATGTCAGTTTCTTTCAATTTTTTTATTACCATCATAAGCACAGCTCCTCCAACTTCATGTTCGCATTTTGATTATACAGAAAAGAACACTTGAAAATTTAATTTTGTAACAGCTTATGAAACCATAAAACTATTTTAAGTGATTAAAACAATAGTTACTTAAAGCAGAAAGTTTTTTTTAGTAAAAAGATTATGCTAGGCATTTTATCAAAATATTATTCCAATTTTTTAGAAAACAAATTTATGTAACTCAATTATGTGAAAAATAATAATTATCCTCAGAAAAATAGTTTCTGAAGAATTGGACCTTAAGTTACTTTCTTCACACAGGCAAGTCATTACTTGAAAGGAATATATTAGGTGACCCGTTCTTTTTTGAAGGTTATGGCTGCTTGAATTGGTTGAAACCATGGCATGGCCTATTCCATGCAAGATTCAAAATAGGCAAACATTAAAAGAATACTACAAAAAACAAAAGCACACTATTTACTCATCAATTTTAGTTATAGTTAACTACAAAATTTATTATACATTATCCATATCATTATCACACCCTTAACTACTAATTACCTAACAATACACACTTTATCCTCCAAAATACAATGATTCGCTTTAAAAAGCAACAACAAAACAGAGCAGGCAATAGATCCCCAACTTCACACCCTCCATACCACAATAATTCACCGCTTTTCCGATATCTGAATCAAAGTGGTATGAATTCGGACTTTTGCATTTTCACTTTGTTGAATACCCGGGGAACACCTAATCAAATAGACACTCAACATGAAATGACTTTACCATATAAAAAGCATATAATAAATATGGCTTATGTGTAGTCCATAGACATAAACTAAGGAATTCCTTCCCCCACGGGACACTCGTCAATATGTTCCACAGTCACCATCAAGGCAAGACAGCTGACTCAGTTTAGTGGATACCATTGCATCATCCCGAATAACTATTACAAACAAACCATCATATTGTCATATTCATATTGTCAATCGATAACAATGGTTCCGAATCTAGAACATGATAATGTTTCATACTGCTGTGTAGTATTACATCAACATTTCTTAAAATATTGCATTTGGGAAAAGAAAAGCAAATTGGGGGAGGGAGGCTCTCCATTTTATCAGTTTCCAAAAGTCAACACTTAAAGGACACTCTTACACTCAGCCTAACCTTTTATGGACTATTCCTTCACTTAGAAACAGATGACAGATCACATAACTTTAGGAGAAAAGCTCGTAAAATTACTAAAAGTATACCATTTTTTAATGAAAAGGATGCGAGAAATAACGCACCAGGGCCAGCCGAGTGGTAGGGCTGGGTAGCATATAGAAAATCATAGGTTCTAACCTGAGTACCACCATTGTACACCAAAAATAACCCAGAAAATCACGTCTATATAAGCAATTAGAGAAACTTTTAATTTTAAAAAGTCCATAACCAAACATCTCATGGTGACACAACTATTTCTCTTCTAGACCTTCAATAATTGTAGTAGTGACATTCAACATACAACAATTTTGATATTATTAGAACATAAATTTAAAGTTCAAACCACCCTCTAGATTCCCCCTAAGACAAATTAAAAAAAGGAGAATAACATACGGCAAATAGTTCCAAATAAACCAGTTCCATGAACAGCTTATGATTTCCTTGACCATATAGGTTGCTCCAGCAACATAACATTGCAAGGACCAACCAAAATATGCAAGATGCGATAGCCTTGGAAATTAAATATATGGTCCAAACAACCTGAATTCCTATTCAGCATGAAAAATGTGAGTACCACCACTTGTACACCAAATTAACCCCGGAAAATCACATCTATATTAGCAATTAGAAAAAAAAATAAATTTAAAAAGCCCATAACCAAACATCTCATGGTGACAACTATTTCTCTGAGACCTTCAATAATTGTAGTAGTGTGACATTCAACATACAGCCATTTTGATATTATTGGAACATAAATTTAAAGTTCAAGCCACCCCCTAGATTCCCCAAGAAAATCCAAATATTAACAAAAGGAGAATAACATAAGGCAAATAGTTCCAAAAAAAACAGTTCCTTGAACAGCTTCTGATTTCCTTGATCATATAGGTTGCTCCAGCAACATGACATTGCAAGGACCAACTAAAATCTGCAAGTTCCGATAGCCATGGAAGTTAAATATATGGTCCAAACAACCTGAATTCCTATTGAGCAAGAAAAATGAGAAGTAACCTGACAAACAGCCAATGCAACCAGGCCAGATGAACACTAAATGTTTCATTCATATATAGTATATCTACATTAAACAAGCTACATGAATTTTCAGCTGCACAATATAAGAAGTTGAATAATAATAGCAGCAGAATTAATTACCTGCTTCACACGTCCAAGTAACCCAGGAAATATACAAATCAATATTGAAGAGGTACAGAAGTTATCTTCCAAGATGTGCTTCCATGACAGCTAAATTCTCAAGAGAATCAAATGTGCACCTTGCAATGTTTGTTGTTAGAACAATAAAATGATCACCCCTAGTCATATAGAACGACTGACCAGGAGAAGCCCATCATGTATACTTCGGAAACCAAAAGAAGTAATTAGAATAATAGAAGTAAAATTTTCAAGTCATCATTACCGACACAAATAAATGGCAAATATTTGAAACATCTAGTAACTGAGATAATGCTTACTTAGCTTCCATTCAAAACAATCAAATAGATTAAAAATGTAGGAACCACAACTTTCTTTATTAAAAACAGTCATAACGGTAAGGTATTCTCAAAAGTAGCAAACTGATAGTGCAAAAACAATTTTCAAAGCAAAACAGAAAAATAGTAAACATATTTCTTGAAAAAAATTGGAACTAAAGCATCCGGATCCTTCACTTCAGTTAGACTAATACCATTTAAATTTCAATAGATGTACTCACAAATCAGAGTTGGGAGTAAACTATCACAAAAAGAAAAAAAGCAGCAGCCATAATAATAATGATGATGACAGTGATCAAACAACTACAAACCACTGCCAAAATATACAACTTTCAATTCGTCAAATTCAGACATGAAGAAGCCCAGAAGTAGATTTAAGTCAAAAGTGACTGGGATAAAGAGGGCCAAGTACAAGGTGCAAAGCTTAAATGTCCAGTTCCCACTGGAAAATCTTAGTTCATATTTGTTAAATATCATCAATAAACAAAAGCCTAACCTGTGCAAATGCCTTCAACTTAGTAATTACTGTTCAGATCTGTACAAACTTTGTATCAAAAGACTCTTCCCAATTAACAATCTAATTTTACTCATAACTCAAGTATTTTTGACAGCTGAAATACAGTGCACAGGTTTTGCATCATGATATGTGATGGTGACCATAAAGTAAGTTTAGCATACATTAATGCTGAACTGCATTGTTCAGAAAAGGGGTCAGAGAGCATCTTCAGTTCCCAACTAGAAGTAAGAGGAAGCAGGATTGTGCCAGTGGTCAGAATTCAGCCAGCAATCTCAATTCATCAGGTTATGACACTGTTCTCCCATAACAAATAGATGCAATATAGAGATTCTTTGCCCATTTATCCTGCAGAAACAAAATATCAAATGTCAAAAAGTATGATCGTAGAATGATAGTGAATAAAGGAAAATAAGATGCACTGTTTACCTTAATATGAGCACTAGGAAAAGCAGATGTGCGTAGTGTCTCCTGAGTTTCATCAGCTGGTTTTCTTCTTGGAACACTAAGAACAAGAGCAGCCTGGTCCCATGTTGCAGCAGTTGAGGTGATGCGATAACCATTATCCCACCTTCGATGAATACCTTCACTGGGATACAAGAAATCAAGTTCCACAACCTGACATTAAGCATGGAGAGAAGAATATATATAAAAATCAGATGAATTTCTTCAATGCCACAAGGATTCTTAATTACAAACGAGTTTTTAAAATGCAGGACCTGATCAGAATAACCAGCTCCACGTGACATTAAAATTGCCCATCTAGTGCCAGCAGTGGCCATAGCAGTGACATAAAATCCTTCTCTCCATTTTTTGTTGATCCACTTAAACGGAAATGAATCACTGACTTTATAGGATTGCTGTACGTACTGTGTACCTATAAGGATCAATCAAACAATAAAAATAAGAATACAGCTTAAGCACAATCAGTCAAAATGTGCAAAAGAAGGGATCATCAAAAGTCAAGGCTAGTACGATCCCAGATACACAATACACAGAATAATGACTTCAGGGATGTTAACCTTTAGACATTACAACCAATGAACTTCCATTATGAGCTCCCGCTATGGCACTAATGTAATAATTATTTTCCCACTGTTCCATAATCCATTCCTATTAAAACAGATAGACGAATTTGTCAACTTACATTAAGTTCAAAACAAAAATAGCAAAATATAATACAGATAAAACTATATAGTTACAAACATAATACTATGATATCGCCAGCATCAAAATAATGCCACTGCTGAAACATGAAATAGCCAACCTTGTGAAGAAAGTAGGAGGAGAGTTCATAAACTTGTGCAGTGAAACCAGTGCCAGCATCCATAATGAGTGCCCAAAGATTAGTACAAGAAGCCACACTGCTGATAAATAAACCATCTTCATTCCCTTTATCAATGTGTTGGGCTAACCGCACATCAGCAACATTATAATGATACCTACACCAAAAGATATATCTTTAGGCTCTGTCATTTTAAAATCGCTTGCAAAAACATAATTAACATCAGAAGAAAACCTTTGCTTCATTGGTCGACGAGCATTGTAAACACTAATCCATTGTGTAGCAGGCATTCCCATTCGAACCTTCTTTTTTGGTTGTTCATCATCATCCTCTTCCATGGTCAATCGCCCCCTCTTATGTCCAACCTGACATATAAGCTACACAATAATAGCCCAAAAAGGGTAGTGCGAGTCAGATTTTAAAAGTGCAAACAATAAATAGTAAACTCTATAAAGTAATAATAGCATGAAGTACCTTCTGAGCACCCTCGGTGTTTATTGGTCTGATATCTGGATTTGGGCCCACAATTCCATCAAAAAGGGATATATATTTTGCATAATTTGGTTCTTCATCAAACTTCAAATTCACTACATATTCAACAAACTGCCGGAAAGGTTGAGGACAAAAGCAACACAAAGTTTCTGGAGAGGTGGCCATCTTTTTTTTGCAGACAAGAAACCCTTTATTTTCTCCCTGTAACAACAAGTTTCATAAGAATCATATTTTTATTTACCATCAGGAATCAGTACTAAAATGATTATATCTGAAATAGTTATAACCTGATATCCTTGCCAGGGAAGCCGACCACGAAGAAGGAAGACAAGAGTGTAAGCAAGAGATTCTAAGTCATCTCTCCTGCTACCTGTTCTACCAAGATGAGCATGCACACTAGCATAACGAACTGTGCCCCTGTGGCAAGAATATTGCTCTCAAAATCATTCAATACCTGCATGTTGACTAAGGTTTATAGATATTTAACAAATAATTTACCTAAAAACATCTGGACGTTGATCATATTCAACATGAAGGCCAGTCGAACTATCACGCCACCTAGTTGCTGGGTAGATAAATTGGGAATGCGATATGAGTCCAGATTATGAGAAATTTGACACATGTTCATTGACAAGGGACATATCAAGGGTAATACAGTGTACTTACCTAATCCAAGATCAACCAGAAACAACTTCTTTTCATCTGGAGTTCCTGGGGGTCCAAGCAAAAAATTCTCAGGCTTTACATCACCATGCACATATCTGCAATAATGACAGAATGATGAAATGTTCTTGCAACAAAATGTGTTCAATATACTCAATATGCAATTTAGTTAAACAACACAAGCATACATAAAATAAAATCCAAAATTCCTAATCAAAAGTAAGAACAGATCCAAATTTTATATTTCCAAATCATTTTATAAATATAAATGCTGCTCAATCAGAGAAATAAGATGTTTCTCCATCATCATGTCACCAAAAGGTAACAACAAATGATTGACCATGTTTTTCTAACATGATAAACAGAGAACAGCAAAACAATAACATATGGTCACAGTATAGAAGCATTCTGAACTGTAACCAACCTGTTAATGAAAATAAAAACCAGAAACAAATAAACATATTCAGGAAAAGAATAACCACCCTCTAGAATGCATCTTCTCTAATATGGAGATAGCCTCAATTGCAATACATGCAACCATTTCAGTAGACATGCTGAAATCCAAAAGTAAAAAGAAACAAAAGTTAGCTATTCAATAAAAGCTCTAACATTAAGAAAAATAGAATAATTACACATCAATATTTCACATAGATACTCACGTGTGTGAGTTGTTATTCCAAACATCCCACAGACTGGGGCCAAGCATATCCATGACCTGTATGTAAAGTGTAGTTATAAAACATTTAGAGACAACCAGAAGCCTCCGCCCATCAATTAAAAATTCATGAGCACATACCATAATATAGTAGTCACCTTGCCGTCCCTTGAAATGCACTCGTGGTACACCATGACTACCGCCTAATACACTACAAGATATAATCACGGAATAGTTAGCACTTCATATCCATAACAAAGTGAAACCATAGCAGAGCAACTCCATCACGTCGGAAAAAAACGTTCAACTCACTTGTAAACCTGCCACTCATATGGTGGTCCATAATTGCACCCCTTGCTGCTTCTATGCTCGAATTTTAAGGCTATCTACAGTCATTAGAGCAACACGTGGATATCAACAAATGAAATATGCATCAGTCAAATACAATTTAAACCAAAGTTCACATGCTAACACCATACCTCAACAGCACCAGCACCAGTCCGTTCGCCAGAATTCACAACTCCCATCCGCCGACCAACATAGACTTGTCCAAATCCTCCCTTCCCAAGTTTTCTCTCAATTCTATACAACGGAGAACCACCAACTTGAACCTGTTGCAAACAAAAATACACAACAGATTAGTTTTCAACATCTACAAAAATCATTCCATACCCTTGGTTTATCATTTTTAGTTCAATCATCCAAAGCTTAGAAACATCAATAACAAAATAAATCTAAGAACCAAACTTGAGCTCAGAGCAGCAAAATAGGACTATTTAGCATGCAAGCTGTTGTAAGATGTTCAGTGTTCCAAAACAGAAAAGAAAATAACAAAGATAAACAAGACATCTAAGTTGAACATTGAACAATAAAGTTATGCTCTCGTACATTTTTCAGAACTCAAACTACAAAGAAAAGATGTGAAACTAAAATCACCTTCTCCGGAAGAGGAGCAGTGCCACCTTCATCTTCAGCTCCTGGAGCCTTATCTGCGCTGCGGCCACGGCTATCGTCTTCATCCATGTCTTCCTCTTCAAAAACCCTAACCGAAACCTTAATATTGTTATTCTCTTTCTCTCCTAACTCGTCTTCCAAATTTATATTTCTATTTCTGGCTTCGCGAACAACACCGGCGTAATCGTTCACGATTTCATTGGCGGCAGCGATCGCGTTGTTCTCTCTCCGATTCCTCCGGCTTAGAGCAGCCGCGGCGGATGTCTTCCTCCTTCGAGCTCTGGCGGCCGCCGGCGAGGTTGGCTGAATGATTGGGTTCGCGTTTGCGTTGTCTACGAGTCGGCTTCTGCGTGTTCGGGTACGCAGCTCAGGCATGGTAAGGATGGTGCAGGCCCATGAGGAAGAGGGAGACTCATGAAGGTTCCAGAATCATCGATCAGGGCAGATTATGAAATTTAGTTAAAAAAATGGTAGCAAAAAATCGAAAAAAAAAATGGATTGGACGATGAATAAATAAAGAGGGAGATAGGATCAACCCAAAAGGGTTTGATGAGAAGAAATTTTAGAGATCTATGGAGGGAAACAAAAATGAAAGGATTCTTTGTAGTTCTAGATTTCAGGTACAGAGACATAAACATGGATAGAGATTTGTTATTTCATTTTTCCTAATTTTTAAAAAATAAGCATTTTATAGGGATTGCACTTCGTTAGATTGCCACTTATGTACCAAAGATGGTTACACTTAATAATCTATATCTATATATATATAAATATAACGGGGATTTTTTAGTATAATTTTTTTATAAATATTTTTATTTTATTTTATTAATTTATTTTGAATTATTTTGTAATTTCAATAATTAATAAAACAATTTTTTAACTTTAAAAATTTATATTATTTATTGTCATTTATCTTTCTGGATTCAATTTTTATTTTTTACCGAATTAAATGATTGAAGATGTGTTTTTTTTTTTTTTTTTTTAAAAGTATAAGGACACTACATCAGAAATAATTATTCTGAATATCTTATAATTGTGTGTTCTATTTATTTAATTAGGAGAGAATATGTTATGAGTTCTGTTATTTTGATAGAGTAATTACAAAACAATTTTTTTTAACTTAAATAAAATAATTTAAAAGAATAATTAATAAGTAGTTATCAAACAGTTTTTTTAAATTTAAGTTGAATAATAACAGAATTATAGAGTAGTTGATAGAGATAAAGCAATTTTTTTAATAGATTGTTTTTATAACCGGCTTTATTTTACACAATTGTTTTTTATTTTATTTTTATATTAATAGTATTTTATTTTATTATTTTAATAAGGATATTTTTTTCACTTTTTTAGTTATTAAATAAACAACAGTACATTGTGTGTGTTTTTTAAAAGAAGTTATTGGTGAAATTAGTTTTTTTGGCATGTGTGAGATGATGCACATGTGAAAAAAAAATGGTAGTTGAATCTATATAAAGGATTGGAAAGGGTTGGAAGAGTAAGATCAAAAAACAAAAAATTAAAAATACATAGAGTGAAGAAAGTCATGGAGCCTGTTAAAAAAACCACAAAAGCATTGGTTCATCTGGATTGGAAAACCAAAGCCACTCTTCATAAGAAGTTATCTTCAATCAACCACAACTTTTCTTCATAGTACATGACTGCACATGATGAAAAGGAAAGAACATCACAATCCAAAAGAAACATTATAGTTGCAGTATATTTTTTACATTGTATATTTATTTTATCTCTTAATTCGTAACATTTTAGTTATGGGGTCAATTTTTCAATAGATAAGAACGAAGAAATTGATACGTTACTATTTTAAACTCATATTTTTAATTGATATTATATAATTTTAAATTTTTTATTTTATTCTTATTAATTTATCTTGGTTATTTTGTAATTCTAGTCATAGATTATTAGTTTTAAAATTTTATATTATTAATATAAGTTTACAAACAATAATATTATTTATTCAAATTTTAATATATATAAATAATAAAAAAATGCACGTACACAAACATGAGTGTGTGTTTCCCTTAATAATATAAATATATATATATATATATATATATATTATCTTCAAACAATAAATAAATTGTAAATATTGTTTTATTTTTAGTTCCAAAGTGTTATTTGTGTGAGTGTGTGTAAGTTGTTGTGTTCTGCATAAAGAGAGTTGGGAAGTGGTGTACTTTATCTACCATTTTGTCAATTTAACTTCAAACTTGGAAAATGATGCAGTAAACATTTATAGTTGGGTTGGTGTAACTGGGTATAACCTACTCAAAATACTAATATAATTAATGTATATTTGGAGTTTTCTTCCTTTGTTGTTGTAATGTTGTTCATGTAATTTGAGAAGAAAATGTAATTTATATATAAAAAAAGTTAGAAACTAAAGTTGTTTAAATAGAAAGAGAAATAGTAATAAGTGAAAAAAGAAATAAGTGGAAAGTTTATTGTTAATTTAATTGATATAATTGAAAAAAAAAGTGTATGTCATTTAAAAAATGCAAATTAATTTTTAAAATATTTTAATATAAAAAATTATAAAATATAAATTGAAATTAAATAAAATTAAAAAATAAAATTTATTATAGAATTTAATAAATAAAAAGTTATATTTTACAATTAAAATAAATTTATTCTATTTATTATTTAAAAAAATATTGTAATTATTTATTTTATTATAATAAAATGTAATTATAATTATATTAAAGAAATAATTGATTATACTAAAATATAATCAATTGCATTAAAAAAAACGTTGATTATATGAATTTCTATGTAAATCTTCTTCAATTGCGAAAAAAGTTTTTTGTTTTTTTGTTTTTCACGATTTTAATATTCATGGTCTTGTTTTCTTAACTTTATCTTATTGGAGTATAACTATATCTATGTCAACCGTAATTGTTATAAAATATAATTTAAATATTAAAAAGTTAAAAATTATATTATTTTTACAATAATATATAATATATAAATTGTGTGTGGATTCTATAGAATACTACGGGAACACAACACAGTGGTTCATCCGCATTTTTTTAGTTTTTAATTTTATTATTATTATATATATTTAAATATAAATACATGTGTATTTGTATTTATAAGAAATATGTTATTAGGTTTTAAGAGATTTGAGAAAAGGGAGAAATAAAATAAGAGAGAAAAAATTAAAAACTCTTATACATTCAAAATTGCTTCTAATAGTTACTTGAGGTGTCAGCCTTGCTGAGATGTCAAGTTACATAGTGATACCTAACATGACAACTTTTATAAAAAAAAAAATTGCTTCTAATAACAGTTTTAAAGAGGAGAATCAATCTCCTGCCAGTTAAGTGGCACAAATAAAATAAAATTAACACAAGTCAACTCTTATATCAGTTAAGTGAAAACAAATAAAATAAAATTAAAAAATTGTTTATTTAATAAAGAACAATATCATTTTAAAACATAAAGTAACCAATCTCTCGGTACTCCTCCCATTTAAGTTAGCTGATAACAACAAAATAAAATTAACGTATCAATCTCTCTACTCTCCTGTCAGTTAAGTGGGAACAAATAAAATAAATTTTAAAATAAAAAAACTGCTTTTGTTAACTTCTAAAATTATAAAATGTTCAAATAATCAAAATAAATTAATAAAACAAAATATTAAACCAGGATAAAATAGAAAACAATTTATAACATTTAAATTTATATAGGTATAGATATTTCTATACAGTTTGTTTTTGTATCTTTCATATACTTGGAGAAATTATGTCAAAAGAAAATTAAAATACTAATCACATGTGTCCAAATAAAGGTGATTTTAATGTAGAAACTTGTGTTTTAATGCCTTCCATTTTTCTAACCTTTTTTTATCCTTTCTCTTTTTTCATCTTTCTATACTTCTTAAATTTAATTATATTTAAATTTAAATATAACATCTTTAATTTTAAATATAAAAATTAATTAACTAATTAGATATCAATTTATAAATTATTAATAATAATAAAATTTACTTTACATACTAATAATTATCTAATTTAATTAATATTTTTTAAATTAATTTTTATTTAATAATTTTTTTTAGTTAGTAGTGCTATTTTATTAATGTTATTTCTCATATAAGTTCTTAGTATTTATCTAAATTTATCATTGTAGAGTTAGTTTTTTTTAAGAAAGTTATTAAATATAATTTATATAGTTAATGATAATTTTTCAAACAAATAAGGTATTAGTACATGAGTTCAAACTTAATATTAGTTTTTCAAAAGCGAGAACTTACCATATATCTATAGCTCTTGGTAAATTTACCAAAGATGAAAAGGATTTATTTGATATTATGGATGACTGGTTGCGGAGGGACCGTTTCGTTTTTGTGGGTTGGTCCGGTCTATTACTCTTTTCGTGCGCCT
>Ga0123342_1005018_pt1 | contig 19623 bp, 9 predicted proteins | sample Turbeawhitnodule_FD_89960 | JGI IMG/M metagenome (GOLD analysis project Ga0123342, IMG submission 89960) | Root nodule microbial communities of legume samples collected from Mexico - Turtle bean Mexico white nodule | ecosystem: Host-associated > Plants > Roots > Nodule | place: Mexico: Nepantla... | reverse complement strand
TGAGTTTTTTTTTTTTTTTTTTTAAATAAAAAAGAAGTAAAAAACTTTGTTTTTTTTTTTTATTTTTTTTTTTTTTTTCCTTTTCCCTTTTTTTTTTTTTTTTTTTTTTTTTGCTATTTTTTTTTTTTTTTTGTTTTTTTTTTTTTTTTTTTTTTTTTAAATAGAAATGAAGTATACAACCTAGGTTTTTCTTTGGAATTCTTTTTTGCATTGCCTTGTCACTTTGTTTCTTTGACTATCAACTTTGGCCAATAGTCTACATTTAGCGGCATTTTCTGGGCAAACAGAGGTAGTCACTTATCTCTGCAACCACAAGGCTGATGCTGGTGCTTCTGCTATGGATGACATGGCCGCAATGCACTTTGCTTCACAGAAGGGACATTTAGAAGTTGTTCGAGCTCTACTTTCAGCTGGAGCCTCTCTCAAAGCATTTACCCGCAAAGGCATGACTTCATTACACTATGCCGTTCAAGGTTCCCATCTGGAACTTGTCAAGTATTTGGCCAAGAAAGGGGCAAACCTTGGTGCCCAGACAAAGGCAGGAAAGACCCCTTTGGATCTTGCTAGCAATGAAGAAATCCGATCCTTTCTGGAGGAATTTGAGAAGTCAGCAAAGAATGGAGAATTGGGAAAGAAAGATAACGATAAAGATAAAGATAAAGCTGAAGAATTTGATCCCAAGACATCTGAATTGGGATCGGAAGGTGATTTGAATGCTGAACCTCCTGCAGCTGCTCTTGATGAAGAAAACAATGCAGGAGAAAAGAGAAAGGTTAATGAAGATGAAGCAAGAGTAGAGTCGTCACAACCAAAAAAAGCGAGAGTTAAGTTAAGCCATCTCCAAAGTTCAGATGATACCCTAGAAGAAGAGAACATGTAGGTTGGTATAGGCACAGTAGAGCTTACATTTTGTTATTGTAATGTAGTTAATAGTATCTGCTTTGGAATCCCTTTGTTGGGTTACTAGACTAGACTATCTGTAGACTGTTAATTACAACTTATTCTGGATTAATACTATTTTATCTTGATAGATTAGATTATCCTATTCAGTTTCCACGTGCGACTTCGCATTTTATCTGATAATTTGGTTGTCATATATGCGACTGTAGAAGTTAGTCTCTTTTCTATTAAACCAGTTCAACATGTGTTTTTGTATAATAAATAAGTGTATGAAACATAATAGAAAATGAGTGTAGGTTATGATAAATTCATTGGACTTGAGGTTGGAATAGATTCTTACATTTGAATTGAAATTGAAACAAAATAGAATAGGGGTGTGAGTTTATATAGCAAATGTATGCTACTAGAAATATAAAAACTAAATTTTCTTCATTTACTAATATAGAAGCTTGCTTCTTCGAACTATCTTCTTCTACATTTCTTTAACACCTTTCAAAAGCAAAACTTAAACTCTTTCATTTTCCTTAGTCATTTTCAAGGATACAATCTACCTATGAAATAGAGTAGAACAATGGTAAGTTATCTTCTATCTTTTTACTTCAAATCTTCATCTTTCTCATCAAAGGGGTATCACAGAGGTAGGGATGCACGAGAGATTCTATTTTGGAACAAGGAAATTTTGGGATGAAGATTTCCATTTTTAAGGTGATTTAGGAGTTTTTTTTTATGTTCTGGAGACATCCTCCCTTTCACAATTTAATGCCCTAGAATACAAGATTAGGATAAGAAAAACTAACTCTATTTTGAATTTAATCTAAAATACAAGTAAAAACTTGTATTGGTTTTAGTTTTGGGTTTTGAGACTTGTATGTGAAATGGAAAATCAAAAGTTAATTATTTTTGTTATTTGATGTAAACTAGGGTGTTTTGTTTGTTACTTTGATAAAATAGAACTTGATTGTGAAATGGAATGAACGATGACTCTTTTAAATTGATATTGAACTATGTAAATGATTTTATGTTAAGAGTTTTATGGTGTTGATACAATGATTTTTAGTTTAATGTTGAACTCTGAGTTGATATTAGTATTCAGAGATCTCTTCCTAAAGGCGTGATTAAGTTTATAGAAACGTGAGAGACATGCTGAATGTAAAAAATTGTATCATATATTCATCTACAGAAGTGTGGTTTCAGAAACAGGAGTGTTGGAGACCCAGTGCAATGTGCATTTCACTTTTAAAGATCACAGTCCCATTTAAGTATGATTTTTTTATCCAATTATGAAAAGTGGTGGACATAAATTTATAAATAATTATATTAGTTTTCAAACAAGATAAGAATCAACTTAAACAGTGTTAGGATTTAGGAACCAAGAAACCAAAACCTATCAGAGAAAACTTATTTCACTACAAAACAAAATAACATTCTTTTTAAGTCACAACATAGACCTTGTCATGTGTGACTTCCAATTGGGAATAAAATTGTTGGACAAATTAATGGCCAATTATGAAAATATTGTTACGGGTTCAAAATAATCTCTTAGATAGCGTTTTTTTTAATCAAAATCTGACAAATATTATCTTTCAATCAGAAATCCTATTTTCTCAAAAAAAACCATTCTGCCTATAAAAGAAATTAAAATCTCATTCTTAATTTCCTTAAATACAATGTTTAAAACAACTAAACATATTTTTAAGTCATTCAAACATGAGATATAACCAAACTAAACATACTTATCTAACATAATAATCATTTTGGACTCTTCCCCAGTAAACGACTATTCTAACTATTCATTTGCAAATATTTATAATGTCTCAATACACTTTGTACATTCATAACTATTGCACACGGAGGTAGGCACCACTCTAACGTATCACACATATAGCATATAGTTTTTTTAATAAAAGAAGAAAATAAAGTCGTAAAGCAAAAGTGAGCTGTTGAAAAAGCTCTTTAATTTCTAATTATCAATCACAGCATTAAGTTTATCGAAAACAAAACCAAAGCTTATCGTTGTGTATTGCAAGGAGGATAATAAACAAAGGCATCCATTATAAAAATGGGTATACATGCCCATGTAACATGTGGTGGTGAGAAAATATTCAGGGCTTAATACATATAAAATGAAACATCCTCAAAGATCAAAAAAATTATAGAAATGTACATAACAGAACAGTTTCTGTGTTTTGTAGATCTAGCCAACAAACTAAAACACAAAGAAGAAAGCTGAATCTCTACTATCCTTACAATGATACTGCTCAACAGATATTTACAAGGCTGAGCAGCAGTTCAACATTAATATCTCTCTGCTAGTCCAAGAAGTTCTTTACAATTCATCCATCCCACAACCAGTTTAACATCAATCCCTTTCTTATCTTATTTACTATATTTTTTAATTCCTTTTCGTTGATCCTAGTTTGTGAAGACAAGAATTTAAAATGAAAAAAAAAGGAATAAAGTTCCAAAACTCTTGGATGTGTTCCACTGAACTCGGATGACATATCAACCCAAAAACATTATGACATAAATCTCAGTGCTGGCTGCAGAGTTAACTGATCGGGAATTGAATCCTGTCAAAGTATAGAGCTGAAACTTTCGATGGGATCAGATTCTTCAAGCATTGAAGCTGCTTGGAAGCAGTCAGCGGCATCACTTATTCGGCCATCTTTCTTGTTAAGCAATCCCAAGTAATGCCAAGCCATGCGGTTAGTGGGTTCTATTCGGATTGCATCAGACATTGAGCTTCTTGCAGCAGCCAAATACTTTGGGCCTATTTTTTGAATCATAGAACCCATCAAGATCTTGCATGGAACATGGTTTGGTTCAATTAGTACACCATTAATAGTAGCAAGAAGAGCATCTTCATATTGCCCACGCCCTTCAAACAAAACCCCTGCCAAAGCACACAGGAAAATATAAAGTTCTATGAAGATCCCCTCAAAATATTCATAAAATAAAATCTTAAAATTTTAAGGATGGCATGTGGATCCAGCCTTAGGCCTATGACCAGGCATAAGCTGATAGTATTATGGATTCCATATGGTACCCAGTAAAAGCTTTTGCCTATCTAACAAATGCTCTCCTAAACTTCCCTCAATGAAAGCAGCAACTGATTCGATTCAACTCCTATCTAACAGAAAGCGAGATTGTATTATACAAAAAACAGAGAAGTAATAATAAAGGATAAGTAAGACTAGATGCTCCCCAGATACATTAGTGTCTTTTTGGATCCAATTGGGTCCTTACTTCTATCATAAGCACTAGAACAGTAGGGTAGGAGTAATTCAGGTAAGGAACTCAATACACGGTCCTGCCTTGGTTCTATTAGATCAAAAGGGGTGGGATGAGGGTTAAGTTTAACATGCTTAAATAGGAAACTTTAAACAACACAAAGGCTTTGGTCTTGCCTTGAGTGTGCATTAATGCTGCAGAGTATTTCTTCAACTCCCTCCCCTTCTGCAGACAGATTTCAGCATCCTTCCAATGAGAAAGACTACCATATAAATTTGCCAGACCATGCCAAATATCAAATTCATTTATTTTATCATCCAAAACCTGGAAAAAGTTGACAAAATTGAAGTCATTGATTTAGAAATCAACAATTTATAACTGAAGTCCAATGAAGCAATAAATATCTCAGTTGGGGGGAGGAGGGACATTTCTTTCCTTTGTCCCCATCAACCAAAAATTTCTAAGTAAAACCCGAACGAAAGAGGAAGGAATCACTTAAAACTCAGTGTACATTGTACAAAATGACAATCAAAAGGAAATATCCGAACATAAGAACAGCATAAAAGAAATGTATAAAAACAACTGTCTTTCATATGTATTTTTTTCTTGACACATCTTTGACACTCATTTTTACAGACAACAGCCATCTACACAAAACCAACTTAACTTTTTTACTCAGGTTACCCCTTTGTAACACTAAGAATGCTTGCTACTGTGAATTTTGTTTGGTAATTAACATCTACAAGTTTTTTCCAAGTCAAATCTAAAATGGTACAGAACTGTATTTTGGAGTATCATTTTGCACAATAGGAATCTCCTCTTCAAGTGCCTTCAACTGACAGAGAATTTAGAGGAAACTGTTAGAATCCAATTACAAGGTGTTGAACTTTTTGAGTTCCATATTAGAAGCATGAGATTTCTATTTGAGGTTTATAAGGCCTTGGACTATCTAACTACAAAGGCTAAACATTGTGGTGTGGTTCTCTAACTGTTCTTACTAATTGATATTGGAGTTTTTCATCATGTTTCTTAGCAATTTTGGTCCTTCTTTAATTATTGATCCATGATTTTGGTCTCCCTATTTCTTTCCCGAGATTCTAGTCTCGGCATTTAAGAAAATTCACAATTTTGGTTTCATCTGTAATTTTACATACTTCTCTTTCTTTTATTTTGGTACCATGCAGGCATAATTTAATTAATTAAAATGTAAAAGTATGCAAAATTAAAGAATGGAAAAAAATTGCAGATTTTCTAAATTGTAGAGACTATAAATCATGGAAAAAAAAAACTAAAATCACAGATCATGATTAAATGGGGACCAAAGTTGCACTTTAACAAAAAAAACAGTCCTACTTGGCCTGCAGTTTTCCTAGTGCAATGCAAATTAAAAAATCAGACCTACAATCTACTCGATACCAAATAACCAATCCTGGTTAGATAGAGGTGTGTTGTGATCCCAGATCAACTATAGACTCCCATGAGTCAGCTTTTGGGGCTGAATTTGTTATAAGAAAGATGCAATAGTTTTTATCCAAAAAACTAAGTGTGGCAGAGCAATCTATTCATCTATCATCCATCCAATCCACCCATTACAAAAATATAAAACAAATAGATCCGATGAAATCCAGTCATTTAATTATCTGGAAAGTTAATGATCCAACTACTATTTTTAAAAATCCAATGAATCCTTCCATAAATACTTAATGGATCAAAATCACTCTAATTATTTATTTTCATAATTAATCTTTCTTAAATTTACTTCAAAAAATATATTTTAAAAATTTGTCTAACAAAATCTATTTTTGAAATTTGATTTAAAAATATAATTTTAAAAACTTTTGTTTTATTTTTAAAATATATTAATTTTATGGTAGATTGGTTTGGATTTAATTTCTATCAAATGAATCAAGATGGGTCATATTTTTTTAATGGATCAAAATTGGTTAATGATTTTTTTTATCTGATCCATTACAATCCAAAATAAAATTTGTCAAATCTGTCCAGTGTGTCTCCTCTATCCAAAGGACCTAAAGGAATATTACCTTTGAACTAATTTGGAATGAGCCAAAGGATTTCTTCTGGGCTTGAACCAATGCAAGAAGGTATCTATAGGTTTCAATAGCATCCATGGGTCGTGATTGGGAGATCTTCAGCTTTGCTTTCAGCCTAAGCAGTGGCCCCTGCTCCCATCTTGCAGTCTGATCTAAAGCAGCATCTATCACAACTTCAGCTTCTGAAAATCTTTGCTGTGCAGACAAAATTAGAGCAAGCAATCTCCAAGCTTTCAACACAGAACCACCTGTTTGATTAAAGAAATGCCTCGCAGAGCGCAAAGCAGCAGACAAATTTCGGTGTTGTGCATAATGAACAGCCAATTCAAAAATCAGATCACAATTGTTTGGCTCCAATTTGATTGCCGCCACCAATGACTCCAAAGCTTTGGACTGAAGGTGAGATCTCTCAGAGTCAGAGGAAGAAACCTTAGCTTGCTTTCCCAGACAAAGTCCCAACATCCGAAGAGCAACACCTTTCAAATGCTCTTTTTGGTCATGAGCATTATTGACTGCCCTCAGTGCATAGTTCACTCCCTCAGCAGCAAAATGGGAATCCTCACTGCAGATGCGAGCTGCTAACAATAATGATGTAAGGTCATTTGGTCGTTCATGTTTGTGCAAAGATTTCCTTAGCAGGCTCAAAGCACATTCATTTTGTCCAGCTCCACTATAACATAAAGCTAAAGAGTTCCAACAATCAATTCGATGGTATACTCCAGGCATCAATTCTTCAAGTTGCTTTGCTAAAATAGAGGTTTGGGTACATATAGAAAGTGCAAAAGTAAGGTGTTCCATGACTGAAGGATCCCATTTCATCTTACCAAGACTAAACTTTCTCAAAAGAATCATCAATAACAGAATAGCCTCTTCAAGATTATTTTTAGGCACATATGATCCCTCAACCTGAACTGCTAAACTAGGTGGACTTGCCTCCACCCCACTGTATAGCAAAATAATAACAAATGACTTCTGAATTCTTGCACAGTAATCATTATCAAGGTTCCATTTACTAAGAAGGGCTCGCCTATAAGCAGAGATTGCCTCATCATAGCAACCAGCTTGTTTCCAAAGCTCCGGAAGGAGCTCTACTGCATGACTGACTATCTCTTGCAATTTATTATCCACTTGAATATCAGTAATACCCAGATAAAATATCTTCTCAACGGCATCAAGAATATGTTTACAATTATTAGCAGCCTCTGCATAAATCCATTAAACAAGCATTTCAATGTATCCATTCTGATTAAGAAATCATTCCCTTCTAGAAGAAAAATCAGTAAATAAGAAAATAAAGGTAAGGTGGAGAAACTTTCAACAGTCAAGGTTATATATGATACCAGTAAATTTCCCCAGTTTTTGCAGAGACTTGGCTTTTAAGTAGATGGCTTCAAGCACCAAACTAGCAGCATGCTGAGAGACTGAGACTGATTCAGTGGGAGCACGACCTTTCTTGACTGGTGTTTTTTCAGAAAAGGAAGATTGCAACCGTTGTATGGCAGCTTGGAGATCAATCCCATCAAACACACGAAGAGCTCCTTCTACATTACCTCTCTGATACTCCAACTTACCAAGAAGAGCTCTTGCTTCCTGCAAGGTTTTAAAAGTAACATCAGGGAACAACTCAATGATCTAACTAATTTCTCCCAAAAAACAGCTGCTCGAATCCAGTGCCAAGAATCAATGCATGCAATATCTTCATATACAAACATTCAAGATATCATTTGTATCAAATTTACATATAGTACAAATTATGAGGTCTATTTCTTGTATTGACATATTTTTTCTAGCTTCAAAATATTCAATTATATTATGTTTATATGTACAAATTTCCATCCATAATATGTTTGATGCTTAGATAAGAATAATATGAGTACTACGGCACACCAAAACAGCATGCTCTCATATTCAAAGATTTGTTCTTTTGGATGGAGGGATCCTAAGGTTTGGCACATAGAAGAAATTTTTCGCCTTGTTATTGAAGGTGTTGACAACAAAATAGTTACTACTGTTACCTAGATAAGGCAGAGGTTATTCCTGTAAATCTAAGTCTTGGTCCAAACCAGAAAAATAAATCAAGACAACATAATGAAGTCTAAATAATTAGCAAACATGATGAATGAGTATTAAGTACATGCTGACTTCCAACAACCAAAGACTTCAGAGACAATTATTGCATCCATTTGACATCAAGATCAGCTCCCTGCAACAGAAATAAGTGACAATTTGGCCCTTGGTTTTTGCTTCTTACTATTTGAAAATATGAAATGCACAATCCAGAAACAGCTGCCACCAAATGTCATAAAAGAGAAACAAAGGGGGAAATAGGGAATATTTTGCAACACAAATAAGTGGCCGACACAAACTAGTAAAGTGTGGGAGTATTAACAAACAAACCTCAAAATTGAGTGACAATCCTTCTTTCAACGAATCTTCTGCTTCTTGAATATTTCCTTGATCAAGCTTGGCCTCAACATCTGATGCAACCATGCGGCTTCCATTCGCATGGAACTCTCTAACTGACACGCTCCCATGCTCAGTGGACTCCATCAATCATTTCCCTCCAACCTGCACACACTCCATAACCAACCTTTCCACATAAGTTCCATTTTTTTGGTCTCTTAGAAGCTTCAGTGCCATTGCACAGTGGTCATTCACATTTCACAAAATCTCAACAAAAACTCAAACACAAGAAAAACAGAGTTCCCCGTTTCACACGGCATTGCTCAAAACTGATCCTACCATTGTCACACACGATACAACTCCCTAAAAATGCATGCTTTTCACTTCAAAACTCGTTTTCAATGTAATGGGGTTCCGTGACAACACGAAAATCATCAAACTTCGGAAGAAAAATTGAAAATTGCAATAAGAAATTAAATGGGAGAGGGAAGAAATTGCAGATCCAGGGAAGAAGCTGAAAAATGGAAGAATGAATAAGAAAAGGTTGAGACTGACCAAAGCAACGTGGCGTTGGAGAAAAGGAAAGAGATGCAACAGTGACCTAAAGGAAGATCTATGAGAGGGGACCCTTGAATCTGATCATCATTTGATCAGAGTTGATTGCATTGTCCTGTTTGAAGGAAAAAAACAACAAATAGAAAGAAACAGAAGAAGAGTGGTGGGTGGTGTGAGGTCAACCGCTGTTACAGCTGGTGAGAGAAGAGAATGACCAAAATTGAATGCCCAAGAAAAGTAACAACTAAATACTCTGACTTTTTTTTAAAAATCAAATATAAAACTTTATTTTTTGCAAATTTTAATTTTACCACTATGGATAATGTAGATATTCTTACAGTCTTAATTAATCCAGACTTAGTTTATTTATAGCTTCTAATAATTATTAAAATAATTAATCATGTTGAGCATAGAAATTTAATATTTTTTTATACATCTTTTAAAAATAAACTTATATATATGCACTACTGTTAAAATACATAATGTATTTTTTTTTCTATCTTACTAAAATGTTTACACGATTTCCTATTTTATCTTTTCTTTTAATATCACTTATCTAAGAGTGTTGACTAGTAAGATACCTACCTGAAGTACATTTCTAATTATGATATAATTAAATATATATTCAATTTAAAATTAATATTAATCTTGTCATTAGTATTTACATTGTAACTTCTAAATTGTATTTTTTATTTTATTAATTAAATTTTAATTCTACCATAATTTAAATATTTTTAATTAAGTATTAAATATTTTTAATTTATTAAGTACTCAAAATATTTATATTTTTTAATTGAATCTTTCTTATATTTATATCCTACTTAGTTTTATGCATAAATTTTAAAATTAATATAAAATAATATTACGATTAGTCTAAAATGATAAATAAGAATACTTTAATTGAAAGTGTTTTGAATAACAATGAATTGCAATTATTATCTATATTAATGTTGAAATAATTTTTTTGTCGAGGTGATGATATTTTCTAATAAATCTTTTTAATTTTAATACTTTATTTATATTCAAAAGTAAAATAGTAAAAAACGAAAGAGAAATAAATAAAGAAAATATTGTTTGTATTAAAAATAATAAAAACAAAGAAAAAATGTTTTTTTAACATCAATAATTTTATTTTTGTTTATGTACTGATCAAAGACAAGTGGGTCAAATCACTCTGTATCATATAAATTCAATACATAAAGATAAAATAAAAAAATATGAAATCAATAAGATAATATGCTATAAATTTGATAACACACTATACATCAAGTTGTTTTAATAAATATATCATTAACTCATAACACATACTATTTAGGCCTATACAAATACAATTTATAATTTTAATATATTTATTAGTATTATTAAAATGTAAATATTAATAAAATATATGTAACATAATATATTTAAAATACAACTAACTATATTGATTAAATATAAGTATTATTAAAATAATTACAATATAATTTATTATATTCTTAATATAATGGTACATATCTTGATAATATCACTATGTCTAAAAATATATATGACTTTGAATATGCTTTTTTTTTCTTTCAAATATGTGTAGTTGACATTTTTGTTTTTATGTGTTTCACACATATTTTCATGTTTTTCTTTATTTTCCCTTTTCAAGTGCAAACATTCTAACAATTTGGAGTTATGAAGTGAAAATTGGGAAAGTAAAAAATGAAGAAAAGAAAGAAAAATATGATGATTTTTTTATTTGAACTAAAAGAAAAAATAATGAAAAAAGAGAAATGAGTAAAAAAGTTATAAATATATCTAATTGATTCGATAAAAATAAAAAGAGACATTAATTAATTTTTTTTATGTAATTTCCCAATTTCAATTAATTGTTTTTTATGTAATTTCCAATTATCTTTAGTATCATACTATGTAATTTTAAACATACAAATTTGATACCAATATATACGAATATTTTTTAGAAACTTGTACGTCACTCTAACTTCATGAAAATTGATTTTTTGGTGAACGTCACCGTTTAATACTCTTTTTTTCTCATTAAATTTTGTGGATACAGAATCACCTCAAATCTATTCTATTTATTGGCGATATGTTATAAATAACGCAACAAAGTAATGTCAAGAAATATTTTTTTTATATAAAATAATAATAATTTTACTATATACTATCAATTAAAGAATTTTATTTGAAAATACTTATAGTATTACTAAATTATAAATGATTATATATAGTAAACTTATTGATTTTTTGAAAATTATAAATCAAACAGAGAGACACTTATACTTCTCTTAAAATCGAGATTAAAAAAATTAGTCAATGTAATAACTATTGTAGTAAAACAATAGTTAAATTATATATAAAAATATTTTTTTTTAAAAATATTTTTTTAGCATAAAACAAAAAAAAAACATCAAGAGACTAGAACAAACTAATAGAAAAATAAAAAATAAAAAACTTTCAAATAGTATAAAACAACTGCATTGATAGTTTAAAAAAATGAAAACAGAAAGATAAGAGGTAAACAAAAAAAACTTTTCCTTATCCATTTTTTCACTTCATAATTTAGATACCAAATTATATCTAAGGTTAAGATGGTAAGATATGACTATTGAGACGCTTGAACGTTGATTAGTCTCGTTAATCCTGTTTATGCATAACAATTTTGGTTGTATCGGTCGGTCTTGAACCAGAGGCCGAGTCAGGGTATCGATCATGCGGATCATACCGGTACAATGTTCCCCAGACTAGAGGATGGTTAATCAGAAGAGTCTTTATCCAAGGTTGTAGTGATGATTGGGCATTCCGAGGTTGGACGTGACGTTGGCGGTGTCGAACGCGTGACGTAAAGCGTATTAATGATGAAGTTCTTTTGCGTCATTCGTTGTGAACCATTGGATCGAGGGAGATCTAACGGTTGAGATAGAAATGACGTTGTCTTTCAGCCACTCCAAAGGCTATAAATAGTGGTCCCCTCACTGTTTCGAGTCACCGCTTTCTTGCTCCGACACACAAAACATACTCATTCTGGCACACTGTCCTCCTTACCTAAGAGGTTAGTCATGTCTTCCTTGTCTTCTTCGTCTTCTTCTTCTTTTTCATCAAAATAATTTTGCAAGATTACATTTTGCGAAACAAGTTAGGACATCTTCATATTAGCAAAAATATCTCATCGTGAACTATTTTCAACAAATTTCTTAAATTTTTGACCAAACAAAGATTCACTCTCCACTTGACCAACAACAACTTCAACAAGGTATCAACTCCCTCAACTTCCACCACCCCTGTTGTACGAACATGTACTACCTCATATATATGTACCAAAATTTGTTTTTGTGACACACAATCACTTATGAGGGACATCATTAGTTTCTTTGGTCTAAACACTCACATGTTTATATTAATCAACAACAAGTTTGGAGAAAGGTTTGGTCGTGCTACTGAGGTTATCAGGACGTGGTTTGCATATAAAAATATCACACCCTATCATTTTGCATGAAAAGCAAGATGAAGACAACTTCTCAAATTCAACATATGAATAAAAACTAAATTTAGATATTTCTACCAAAATTTGATTAGGCAAAGTAGATAACATTTCAATATCAACCAACACTTAGCCAAAATTTGATGTAGTCATTAAGAGAAAGATGAGTATCAATCCCTCTCACTATAAAGAAAATTGTTTTTGGTTGTTAATATTTCATGGGAAGACCGTGAATCCTTATCCAACATTGAGCTTTGGTGAATTTCATGAAAGATGACACAAAGTCTTTAGTCCAAGTAAAGACACTCGAATTGAGATTCCAAGACTCCACTATTAAGACTTTTCTCATGTCTTCAAGGGAAGAAAAAACAAATTCATAAAACCCTTTTCTTAGAGGAATAACTTCCAAGATCTTAGAGATTTGCAAATAAGATCCAACTTTTTACAGAGTATAAGGTTGGTCACATTTGGATAATACTGTTATTCCATGAAGGTGATTTCACAATCTTCAAGACTTGCGAGATACACATCTTCATGTTGTTCTTATTAATATTATTATTATTATCATTATTAATATTCTAATTAATATTATTAAAATTAATATTATTATTATAATTACTAGCGAGAACACATATCGCGCTTGTGTATCAAGCGTACAAATCAAGCCACCAAGAACACAACACTTATCACCAAACACAAAAATAATGACAAACGAGTCATACCCACTTCCAAAGAATAAGGTAGGAGAAGAGAATCTCATCCACCAACCACCAAAGATACAACAAACCCTAATTGCAATATCTTATCTCAAAAGTCTGTTACAATATCACAACTAAAAAGTAGTTCTAAAACATAAAGAAAAATCTTAAAAGAAAATGTAAAAATATTTTTAAAAACTCTTTATTAAGTGTTACATATACACACTTTATTTAAGTTTTAATTCGTCATAAAAAAATATAATAAAAATCGTTTGCTTAAAAGTTATTTTCAAAATCTTAGATTTTTTTCCTAAATGCATTAAAAATAATGTCACAAACATTCCTCCACAATCCAAATAATGATATTCAAAATGATTTCAACTTATATGAATTGATTGTTGACATTTTGTTGCATAAAAGCATCAAATAATAAATCAAACAACTTATCCTATTTATAAAAAAATAAACACCCTATGTATAAAAAAACAAATCAAACTTCCCAATAAATGCCATATACTCGGCTGAGAAGCGAGATTTGCTTAACTAAGTTTTCTTTATAAAAAGAAGTTATTTTTAATCTAGATTAAATACTAAATAAACATATTTTTCAACAAAAAATTGAATCTTAGTTTCTCCATTTACTAATACTACTTTTTTTTTATATAATTAACAATGCAAGAGAGAATTACTCGTTCCAGGACCTTTTAAATAATAAAAAACCTAACATATTTTTTAAAAATATATTAACTTTTCATTTTTATTTTTTCACTTTTAATAGTGTTCTCGTCAAAACTCGAAGTTTAGAAGTGATCTTCAATATTATTCATATATGCAATTTTAGGTCATAGTTATCATCATCATATGATGTTTGAAAATGACAATAGAATGAAGAACTCCACAAATTAACAATACTCCGAAAAATAGTTAAAACATAAAATATATTTTATGATAACTCAATAAAAATATAAAATATATTTTATTAAAATATAATATGTCTTATATAAAATAATAATTACCTTTAATTTTTTAAATTATTATTTAATTATAAATTTACTCATCAAAATAATATTCCAACCAATTAAATAATAATAATAATACCTTTCATTTTTAAAAATAATATAACAACCCACTAAATAATAACAATAAAATATTTTATCCTCAAAATACAAGGAAATTTGAAAGTATTATCTAACGAAGAAGTAGCGACCAGTTTGTGAAACTTCCCTCTGCACTTCTCCAACACTCTTTGATTGTTCACACCATGGATTTGCTCTCAATTTCTCCCTCTCACCCTTTGCCTTCCCTTCGCACCCTTTCCCCAAACCCTAAGCCCCCCATTTTCTCTTTCTCCCCCAAACCCTCTCTCTCCCTTTCGCGCTTTTCCAAACCCATTAGAACCCCACCACGATGCCTCTTCACCGCATCGCCAATTCCCTCCAAAACCCCAATCTTTGGCTCCGAATATCAAAGCCCAAGTCTCAGTTTCGAGCTCTCCTCGCCGCAGACGCCGGCGACGGCTTCGAGAGGGGCGGAGGGCGACGTCATGGGGCTGTTGCTCAGGGAGAGAATCGTATTCCTTGGGAGCAGCATCGATGATTTTGTGGCTGATGCTGTTATGAGTCAATTGCTGCTGTTGGACGCCAAAGACCCCACTAAGGATATAAGGCTCTTTATTAATTCCACTGGTGGCTCTCTCAGGTTAGATGAGGTTTTGGTTGTGGGGTTTCTCTTATTTTTGTGAATGTTAATGCAAATGTGTATGATAAAGTGTCTGTATTAGGAATGGAAGTTCAAAGGGTAGGAACAAAGATACTTCTTTTTTTACTCTTTTTTCTGAAAAAAAAGGTAGATATGGAGAATTAGGGTAAATGACAACTCTTAAGAACCAAACTTAGGTCTAAGGGAAGAGGAAGGGCTTCACGACTTGACAAATTAAGGTTTGGAAATTCTAGTCTGGGGTGAGTTTTTACATTTACTGTTTGATAGTATCTCGAACATTATAAGGATACCTTTGAGGAACCAAAAAATATTGTCTTTCATTACTGTTTGTAGTGGTGGTTGCTGGTAACGGAATGTTTAATTGATGATACTGCTGCTAGTTGAAGTTTGCATTGAATGAAGTTAACTTAAGACATGAACAGGCTCCTTTGATTGAACAAGGGAGTTCATGTTTAATTTGGAATGGGCTTTGTGTCTTTTTCTTATTGGTTTTCTGATAGATTATTTTGGGCTGTTGACAGTGAAATGCCTTTTATTTTCCTGCCTGCAGTTTATATTTTTCAATGTTAAAACTATTGAATGGTCTCCAGATGTTGATGATATTATTCTTCTAGTTTAGTTGTGGCATTGCCAATTTTGTTCTAATTTCTGTTGAAGAGTTTTGCTTAGTTGTTACTTTCGCCTTCTGAGTTTGCTGTACTTGAGAAGGACATATTGTTCCCGACTAGAAAATTTTAGGTTCCTTTGCCTTATGTTTTAGTTTTCAATTGATATGTTCATCAGTATTTGCAAAATCTTCACCTTGTTTTAAGCGAGACTAAAAATGGTTTAAGGTGTACCAGGTTTATTTAAGTTATACTTTTGTACACTCAGATATAAGGAATTGGTTCTAATCATGGCTTACAACCATTTTATAACGTTTCATGACATGGTATTTTGGTCTCGTTTGTTATGATAATCTAATAATCCAGTTTCTTTTCATTTCTCCCATAAGGTTGCCCTTAGCACACTTGCGTGTTTCTGTTTGCCTATGAAATATCTTGTTCTTGATTTGTAATTAGCATATTTTAGATTCTGCCATGCTACTGTGTAGTTTAACTTAAATTAAACCAGTGAAGTAAAACTAGTAAAAAGAGTAAAACTGCTTGGAATTTATAGAGATTCGACTTTGTCTGTGGTATACGGCAAATAATTATATTTCATATGGTGAACAAGACAAAGATTGGGGTGTGTAGACAATTGATCAGGTTTCAACCATGAGTTTGCTCTTAATGTTTTTCCTACTCTTTAGGGCTGGCTAAGTCCATGTTTGTTTTTCAGTCTGCAGATTAAAGCCAATCCATGTGGTTGGTGTGATTGACTTCAACAGATGCCTGGGGTCTAGAAACTAAAACAAACACAATAAGTAATGCTGATCAAACTATAAGGTTCCCTTTCATATATGGTTGACAAATTGGTCCCTTCTGATGTTAGGAAACTACGAGAATTAATTGGCAGTCTGTACAGAATATAGATTTGCTTGGAGTTATGTAGCATCTGTTGGATTTCTTTTGTTAAATTATTGAATAATCAATCTTCTCTTCAAGGTGGCTTTTCCATTGCAAATTCGTGTTCTGTTTGATGGCTTAATCCTTTTTCTCTGCTTATTTACTTTGCTTGTTTTTATTTTAGTGCTACAATGGCTATCTATGACGCCGTACAGCTTGTGAGGGCCGATGTTTCAACAGTTGCTCTTGGAATTGCAGCATCAACAGCTTCTATTATCCTGGGTGGTGGCACCAAAGGCAAGCGCTTTGCTATGCCAAATACACGAATTATGATTCATCAACCTCTTGGAGGTGCTAGTGGACAAGCTATAGATGTAGAAATTCAGGCTAAAGAAGTCATGCACAACAAGAATAATATCACAAGAATTATATCAAGTTTCAGTGGACGCTCATTTGAGCAAGTACAGAAAGATATTGATAGGGATAAATATATGTCTCCAATTGAAGCAGTCGAATATGGAATTATTGATGGTGTAATCGACAGAGATAGAATCATTCCTCTCATGCCAGTGCCAGACAGGGTGAAATCAACACTAAACTACGAAGAGATAAGTAAAGACCCCAGGAAATTCCTAAACCCAGAAATTCCTGATGATGAGATATACTAGCTAGTGATTCATAGTAGTGATTCCTAGTGGTATATCCTTGAACTCAATGTTAGGGTGATACCAGGGTTATCTTATTTATGTTCGTATTTATGTTCTGTCTTTTATTTGTGTAGGTGACTCAAAAATCATGGTTCTTTTATGGAGAATTTTGTTGGCTATAATTAGCTCGATTGTTTCTTGGTTAAATCACTTACTTACTAGCTTTTTTTTCTCATTTATAAAAATGAAGTTGTGGCAGATTTTATGGTCAAAATCTTCTTGTTCGGTTCAAAATCTTCTCTTTATTTTTCTCATGGAATATCTTAATTTAGGAGAGTTAAACTTCTAACTTTTGTAATTAATATAAATACGCATAATATTCTCTATCACTGATTTTTTCATCAAAACTTCAAAGTTGCATTGCATTGGCTTCATTAGGCCTTTTGCGTGGTATAGAAATACTCCATTTTAGCTGGGTTTTGTAAGTAAATACGTCATATAATCTAAACATAAAATTATGAGGCAATTTGGGTATAAATTTGTTGTAAAGTACTCTCCCATTGTCAATAAAAAAAATTAGAAATACTCTAAACTAGTACGTTTGAACGGTTCCCACAATTTTCATCCCAAAATACAACTCTGTTTTATCATAATTAGATAGATGCTTATAATTTCTATTTGAATAATCGATAATAAATTTGATAATTATAGAAACATTATACATAAAACGTAAATGATCACATTGTGTATAGTTTGTAAAGGTTTGTTCAAACTTAACAAGCAAATAAAAACCAATTTGAAAAGATTAGATCGGTTACTAAATTTTGTTCCAACAGACCAAAACAACAAAAACGTCCCAAAAACTACATTGTAGTGTTCTGTTGTCACACATTCAAGCTTCAAATAAGGATGTCATCATCTTTATTTTAAAACTCTATACATTAGCTCCTATCTAATACCTTCATTAACCACCTAACAAAACTTGTCATTCAATAGCAGAAGGCCACATTTTGTTGTAAATATTTTTATATTCATCCTTTAAAAATTAAAGTTTAATTATATTCTCATTGAATCCGTTATATTTTGTTCCTTATTTTTTGGAAATTCAACTTCACTCTATCGAATCTTTTTCTAATCGTTATAGTATCTTATATAGGTTTGGAGATTTAGATTTTTTCTGTTCACAATATATTTAGGGAACAATTACATTTGTTGAGAAACAATAGTTTTTCTTTCTTATATGTGAAAGTAATTGTAGGATAAGGATTAAACGAAATATTTGTTCCTAAAAAATATAGTTAAAAAAGGCGTGCAAAAGTTTATTGAAAAATAAAGTTGTACAAGTGTTGTTGTGAATAGAAAAAAAAATGGTTAAAAAAATGTAATAAAGTAATCATATAAAATTTTCACCAACCATGAATTATGAACAGTAATATTTTAGTCTTGTATTATATAATATAAAGAAAACCACAAAAAAAAAGTGTGAATAGTGATAGATACTGGTGTGTAGGTCAACCTGGTGCCGACTGATGAAGAGTGGAACCAGTAGTTAGTACTAATTGGTGATTAGTGAAATAATTGGTGATTAGTGTGAAATAATAATTAATGAGGAGCAATTACTATCAGTGTCTGTCACAGTTTGAAGGCCAAAAAGAGCAGCCTTGTCTTGTTTTGGTCGAAAATTAGGTAACTTCTGCCGGATGAACCAAATGTTCCCTCTCTCCTTATGATGCCGTTCCATACTTTGACTCTCATATATTCAAACTTCACAACAATATATTATTATTCACAATCAAAGTCTCTCCATTTATGCCTGCACGACAGAAAATATATTCCATTTTTTATCTTCAATTCTCTTCTCTCCCTGTCTCAGCATGCAGCAGTTAAAACATGCAAAAAACTACCATAACTGCTGTCTCATGCAAAGAGGTCCATGTTCTGTGAGTTATTTTCTATAGTTTAGTATTGAAAATGTGTTAAAAGAGCTCTGTTACGGTTTTATGCTAAAAGCATTTTCATAGATTAGGAAAGAAATGTTTATACATTATATTTAGTATGAACTTTTTAACAAAGTAAAACATTTTGATATATTGAAATAAAACTGAATTTATCGATCAGAAAAATGTGATCATCAACTAAAAGCACATTTTTGTTTTAAGGGAATATTTATTTGAAGAATTGTTGTGATTAGCTATGGAGGATGCAAGTAGCATATTGATTAATTTGCCTGCAAGAGTTGCATGATTAAGAGAGGTGCTTAACCATGTTCTCTTGTTTTTGTTCTTCAATTACGTAACCAAAATTGATGTTGCAAGCAGCCAGGCTGCTGCTGCTGATATAATTGCTTGGTAATGATAATATATATATATATATATATATATATATATATATATATATATATATATATATATATATATATATATATATATATATATAATAATTATTTCAGTATTTTTTTATGATTTT
>Ga0123342_1005017_pt1 | contig 19627 bp, 7 predicted proteins | sample Turbeawhitnodule_FD_89960 | JGI IMG/M metagenome (GOLD analysis project Ga0123342, IMG submission 89960) | Root nodule microbial communities of legume samples collected from Mexico - Turtle bean Mexico white nodule | ecosystem: Host-associated > Plants > Roots > Nodule | place: Mexico: Nepantla... | reverse complement strand
TTTATATATATATATATATATATATATATATATATATATATATATATATATATATCATAAGGATATTTGTGAGATTGTTACTGGTACTGATCAACTATCTATATCGGTTCTACAACTTTGGTTGTTGTAAGTATACTTTCATTAACCTTTAAAATAGTTTAATACATTCATATTTTACTCTAACATTATTTTTTCAATGTCCAAGTTATTTACATCACCTATGCATCGAGAAGAAGAATGTTTATATTTATGGATTTTTTGACCCAGTTGCCATTTAGAGTGTTGGAAATAAAGTGAGTAAAGTGCAGACATACTTAATAGAGACATTTCAAAATGTAGGCAAAGAAGTGTATTTAGCACCTTACTTGCATCAGTAAGTATAAGATTTACTACAGTTAATTAATTTATAACTTATTTATTATTAATATTATTATAACTTGTAGGGGTCATTGACAGTTGTTGGTCGTTATTCCTCGTCACTTTCTCGTGGTTCTCTTATGTTCAGTGCATAAGAAAACTAACACTTTGGCCATCAAACATTTATTAGACGTGTAAGTTTTTTTATTGTATTATATTTTCTACCTTAATGATTAATATGAATTAACGAATGTCTACTTTTTATAGGACTCTAGAGGCTCATTCGAGATTGTAAGGACTTCCACATGTAGCTAGGAAGAAGATACAATTAATTGCACCTAATGTATCTTATTTGTCTTACCACTATTTATTTATGATATAAAATATATCTTATTTTTTTATTTTAATTTACAGTGTTCACATCAATCGAGAAGCTATGAGTCTGGATATTATGTAATGAAACACATGTACACAATCATATCTACAAACATTACTGACTCATAGAGAGATGTAATAAAATATTTACTCAAATACCTTAATTATTTAATTTTAAATTTCACTTTTTATTGATTAGGTCAATTTTTTTTGTAGTTATTCAACAACCCATTTCCATTCAAGGATAAAGATATAAAAGACATTAGAATGCATTGTGCTTCATTCTTTTTAAGCGTTTTTGATAAGATTTATCATATGTAAATTTCGTTAGTTTATTTAAATATACAATGAATGTTATATTTATCTTTTTTGCACAATGTTTATTGAATATCAATGAATGAGTGTGAAAGGAAATTGTATGCAATTGTTTTGATAACATTGATATGCAGGTGATTGTTATTAATGAATGAAGTAAAATTGATCCATGAATGAGTTTGTCAATAAATTGTAAGCAATTGTATGGATAACATTGATATGCAAGTGATTGTTATTAATGAATTGAGTAAAATTGATCAATGAATGAGTTTGTCTGGAAATTATATGCAATTGTCTAAATTACATTGATATACATGTGATTGTTATTAATGAATGGAGGAAATTTGAAATTTGATAATGAATGAATTTGTCTGTAAATTGTATGCAATTGTAGATAACATTGATATGTAGGTGATTGTTATTAATGAATGATGGAAAATTGATCAATGAATGAGTTTGTCTATCAATTATATGCAATTGTCTGGATAACATTGATACACAGGTGATTGTTATTAATGAATGAGGGAAAATTGATCAATGAATGAGTTTATTTGAAAATTGTATACAATGGTCTGGATAAGATTGATATGCAGGTAATTGTTATTAATGAATGTAGGAAAATTGATAAAGCAAACATTTTTTTAAAATAAACTTATTATGATAGTTAGTGTAATATATGACATAAAAAGTCTGATTTACTATAACGGGTAGTAGTAATATTTGTCATAAAAAAATCACTTACTATGATGGTTAGTAAATCATATTTTTATGACAATTCTAGAAATATCAATCATAAAATGTGTCGTCTGAACATATTATAACAAATATTTTACACATTTTATGACGATTTACATACTACCATCATAGTAAGTCAACTTACTATGTTAGTCTTTCAACCGATATAGAAAGTGTTGAATTTTTATATCGCTTGATTTTATGTTACCATTAAAATCGTCATAAAAAATCTTGTAAAACTGTCATAGAAATTTTTTTTTCACTAGTGTTAGTTTCATCTTAGTAGAAAAAAAATATTATCTTCTTCCTTTTAAAAAATCATTTATTTATTCCTCAATATTTTTTTCCTTTTCATACAACAAAAAAAAATATATAAAGAAAAAGTCATTATAATGTGATGGTTACTGCTAATTTAGAGGTCTTCATCAATATAAATATGAAAGATGTATGAAAAGAGGCAACAAACATGTTTCAAGTTAGTCTTGAAGAACTTTTTTATGTTCATACAGATTAGTTAACATCTTATTATTTATCAATGGTTGACCTCAAAATTATAATTAACATCTATAATTTTATAAACTTCTGCTGACTTTTGTTACACATTTATGAATAGTTTTCATCTATAATTTTATAAACTTCTGCTGACTTTTGTTCCACATTTATGAATAGTTTTCTTATAGTGATTAAAATTAATTTCACACACCATTTTAATTTATATTTTAATATAAAAGCTATTATAAATATCTACCTATCTTCAAATTACGTTATCATAGAAATCCATAATAGATAAAACATTGAATAAATTGGACTTTTATTAACACGAGATTATATACTGTAAAATCTTATGAGAGAAATTATAATGTCTTAGTAATGACAGTAAAGAAATTGTTTATAGTGTTAAAATTATTTATTTTAAACATGATGAGTTCAATGATAGTTTATGAAATTGCTAGTTGACTTTAGAGTCAACTCATTCAAAATTAATTTTACGTTCAAATATAACTTAATAAATATTTCTTTCTATTTTTTTTTCAATTTGAATGTGATTTTATATGTCAATCAATTTCTCATACTTAATAAAAGTAGGTTTAATTTTTTTTTTATATTTTTAAGGTGTAATTACGTTTTTTTTCTTCTAGTGTAACTTAATAAAATGAAGCAAAAGTGAACTCTGCTAAACCTTTTCAATATGCGTATGCAGTTTTAGGGGATTTAATTGTAACTATTAACGTAGTGGGTGGAAACTTAATCGAAAAACTAAATTAAATCTTTTTAAAAAAGTTTAAGAATAAATTGATTTTTTTTTAAATTGCTATATTAAATTGAACATTAAATGTAGATATAAAAAGGTAATTATACCTATTTTTAATTAACTTTTTGTAGTTGGATATTTTTCTCACTATAATAGTATGATGTTTATATAATTTTCTGATTAACTAGCTCCTTTATTCTTCTATAACTCTTCTTAAAGAAAGAATGGAAAAATTAGCTGAGCAATTAGATACAAAGAGGAAATTAATTAGAGGAATTAAAAATTTAAAAATAAAATAAATGTCCCAAAAATTGATGGGTGATGATGATAATGTTTGAAATTAGAGTTAAAAGTGAAGTGAAAGGTTTGCAAAAATGGTTGATGGGACCATCAGAGATGAGAAGAGAAAGATTAAGGTAAAAGTAGTGAGACCCACAAACAGCACATTCCACTTCAACTTATTTATTATCTTAAAAAATATTTTTTATAAATTATTAATTAAAAATAATTTTAAAAAGTTAATACATATTTTTCATTAAATAACTTATACTTAAACCAGTTTTATTTTATTTACAATTTGGTTTTTTTTTTCCTTTAATACAGGTATTTGATAGAAAATCTGTTAATTTTTTTTAAAAATATTTTGTTACGGTGCAATAATCCAATTTTGTTGAATTTAACTTTTTATTAACATCAAATATAAAAATATATCTTAATAAACAATGTTTTACAGTTTAAAAATATTACTTAGTAATGTTATTTTTCAATCAAATTCTACAAGATATTTTGATGCCGTTTTCACCAACTATAATTATTTGAAATAATATTAGTTAAGACTATTTTTAAATAATATTTTAATTTATTTATAAAAATTTAATTATCCTAAAAATTTCATTCTAAGCACACTAATGATAAATGAATTAATCTAAATAAGATAAGACAAATAAAATAAAAAAAATTGGGTGATGAAAGAAGATAGACGAATGAAAACAAAACTCTCCCCCGTTGTGCCAAGCTGTCATCCATTCTATTTTAATTTAAAAGTTTATATTATTTTCATCGCTAAAAAAATAAGAAATAAAAAAAGGTGGATTAATATGAGATTAAATAAGTAATTGATTAATTAATAATTAATAAAATATTATCTGACAACGGTTCCTTTCCTAATTCCATTGTTTGTTCCATCTCATGGTACAGCACACAGGTCGAACTTCCTCGTTGTGTTGTGTTGTGTTCTGTTTTCGTGTGTTGTTCTGCTCTTTCTTTCTCTTTCTCTTTCTCTCCCACCGCTATTCATTCAATCTTCAATTTTCAATTTCATTCAATCCAAACCTTCCACATTCTCCTTCTGCATTCTCCGTTCCTTTCTCAACAATTATTATGCATCATCGTCCTAATCGTCTTCTCTCACCAACCACCTAGGGTTTCTCTCCCACTTTAGGTTTTTGCTTTTTTGCCGGGATTCTGGGGGCAGACTTAATCTCCGGCAGCTATGGCCTCCAATTTGCAGATGAGTCCTCAGGTGGAGCAGATCCACGGTGAAATTCGCGACAACTTTCGTGCCCTCGCGTATGCCCTCTCTTAATTCTCTCTTCCTATCATTACGTGTTTTGTCGTACTCGTTGAGATTTAGGAATTAATTTGATAAATGATAATATTGGTAGTGGTAGATGTTGTGATTTGTGATTTTATGATTGTTGAAATTCGGGGATTGATTATCCTCTGAAATGTAATTTTATGTGATTTTAGACTTAGGGTTGTTTAGCCCCTAGGTTTGGTGGTGGTTTAACTTTTCTATTGAGGGGATTCGTTTGTATTATTTATGCAGAAGAGAAGAGTTTTCTTCTGGACTTTAACGGGTAGTGAGACTCTAGGGAGGAGTTGCTTGTTTTTTTTACCACTACACATGTTTTCTCCGGTCACAGTGATTTATTTTTCATCTCTTGAAACTCTGAATATTACTGACTTGGATGGCCTAGATTTCCCTCTCCCATTCAAAATATGGGTGGAACCAGTTGTTGGGAGTTACGTTATCCTTCCTTTGTTTATCTTTATACAAGTGACTTGTGGTTTGGTTGTATTTTTCTTTTGCTTTAGTCTTGTGATAATGTATCCTTAGTTGGTGCTACGATTATAGTTATCAAATGTTAGTTCATGGAGAAGGAAACGTAGGAACCAGGGATTAATGATCTTTGGTAAATAGATCCCATTGTTTAAGCAGTTGGGGACGTCTTATAATGTGGATGATCTGTAATGTGTTGCTTAGTTTATTTATTGTTGACAAGCTTTACCTTTTGCATCCAGAAATGGCTTCCAGAAGCTGGATAAGATTAAAGATGCCAATAGACAAACTAATCAGCTTGAAGAACTCACGGACAAGATGAGGGAGTCCAAAAGGTTAGTAGATATGCATTTTTATATTTTTAATCTTGTTATCACTCAGTGTAAACTATATCTCTCTGAACAAGATAATAAAACTGTGAATGGGAGGGAAATGCACTCTATTCAAAATATCACCTTTTCTTCTCCCCATAGGTTGGCATGGTGGAAAATTTGCTTGTTACTGTTAAACGTAATAGCAAGAGATCTGTAATGGAATTTACATCTTATACCAATTTCCCAGGATTTGATGATGTTTAACATGGGTGAATATTTTATGGAAAAGAAATGGATGGTTATTTTTGTTGTTTATCATGCTGTTGATGTGCTTTCCAGACTTCTTATTTGTCAGGTAGAATTAATTTTCTTTTTTTCAATGCCTCATTTCTGAAACAAGTCAAATTCCCTGTGATTAATGGTTTCAGGTTGATAAAGGAATTTGATCGTAAAATTAAAGATGAAGAGGGGAGAAACCCCCCAGAAGTGAATAAGCAACTGAATGATGAAAAACAATCAATGGTCAGTACCCAGAACACTTATTGTCAAGACACATAAAGTGATTCCCAGATTATCAGAAAGTAGCTCGTGTCTGAGAATTTTGCATGTTTGTTACACACTGCATGTGCATTTAAACAAACAGCCAACTCTTTAAGTTTCCTAATGTACATTCTTCTTGCAGATCAAGGAGCTAAACTCATATGTGGCATTGCGAAAAACGTAAGTTTATCTTTCCATTTCTTTCTTTAACATACTCAAATTGATTCTCTTCAAAGTTATGGAACAAATCAGATTGTCAAGACCAAGCTTCTTTATGGGCATATTCAATTTTCTAAATCATGAATTCATGACAAATGTTACTGCAAAGATTAGCAGAACCAACAAAGCAAAATTCAGTTTCCCTTTTTGTTAACTCTACTGCTAAATAAGGTTTTGGAGCTTTGAAAGGAGGATTTATGTTATCACTTCAATAATTGACAGGTACATGAACACCATTGGAAATAAAAAACTTGAACTTTTTGACAATGGAGCTGGAGCAAGCGAACCTACAGCAGATGAAAACGTTCGAATGGCATCTGGTAAGGTGTTTGATGGAATTAGTAATTGGTGCAATGAGGTGTTGTCAGAACTTTGCCATATTAATGAAATCGATTTCACAGTATATTTGTGCTTCTGTTGTAATAAGTTTCCATATAGAAATTGTGCATTGTGTGATTACTGATTTTTGCAAAGGCATACTTCAAGTTTTTATATTTATTGGTGTGTCCTTCTTGGGGTTGGGTGTGCATTTGGGTAAACAGCTTATCTTGTAGTAAATGACCAATTAAGAGTTTATCGAATAAGTACCTAAGATGAAGAGCTAATAGCTGTAAGCGGTTTTCATAAGCTATCTTGGAGAGCTTGTTTTAATAGCTGCGGGCTGTGACAGAACTCACAGATGGAGGTAACGGCAATGTTGGGTGCGCTGTGGGGGTACATGAACCAAAGGAGGTTGTGGGGTAGGGTGTTTGGGTTTGAGTCGGGTTGTATGACCCAACCTTTTTTCTAAAAAAACAAATACAATTGGGTTGACTACTGGGTTGGGCTGGGTGTATAACCCAATATAGAAACCAAAAGAGAAAAGAAACTAGGGATTGAATGCCTCAGGTTGGGTCTGGTCGCACTGTCCCTGGGTTTCTTTGCGAAGATGTTTGCACTGTGGGATTGTGATTTGTGCCATGGCCGTTCCGAACCGCCATTCTGTGACACCCAAGACAACATAGCACTGCCATGCAAAATATTCACCACGGAAATCCTCCATGGCATGACTGCTTTTTTCGACAACACTGTCATAGATATTTTCATACGTTCTCCAAGTCTCGACACCTACACAAATACTTGTGTCATAATAAGACAACTAGTCTACATAAGTTCTTCCAAGCACACCCTTGGCATGCTTATTTATATTTCTGTGTAGCAAGTAGTAAAGTAACTAGTAAATGTCATATTTATCTTAGCAATAATGCCTTTTGCCTCTATTATAGAAATGTCAAATCAAGAACTAATCAATTCTGGGACAAAGACAATGGATGAAACTGACCAGGCTATTGAGAGATCTAAGCAGGTGAGTCACTTCATACTTACACCTGGATTGCTGCTGCTGGGCCTTTGTTCTTACTCCTTCAATGTAGGTTGTACATCAAACAATTGAAGTTGGCACCCAAACTGCTGCTACCTTGAAAGGCCAAGTAAGTCTGATTTGCATTGAGTATGCTATAAATAAGTGCTAGATAACAATTTTGACCACTTTTCTGTTTATTATTCTGCAGACTGACCAAATGGGCCGTATTGTTAATGAACTTGATTCAATTCAGTTCTCAATTAAAAAGGCCTCCCAACTTGTTAAGGAGATTAGTAGACAGGTTGGCTTCAATTTCATTTCTTCCATGCACTGTTTACTTTCCTTCAAGACTGTCATGGAACTAATTTGTATTTCCCTATTTCAGGTAGCTACAGACAAGTGCATCATGCTTTTTCTGTTCCTTATCGTCTGTGGTGTAATTGCCATTATTGTCGTAAAGGTATCATTTTCATGTATTACTTTATGGATTTGTACTGGATATTTTTTTCCTGTCAAATTATGGTACAGTTTTTAAAGAACTAAGATGCTCCGACAATTTATTTGAAAGAAGCCTTTTACAGGAAACATTTGAAATAACTTAATTTGGAATATCATTATACAATCTAACGTGGTGAGAACTTATATTGCATGATGATCTGCACTAGTGATTGCCTATTAAAGAAATGGTTATGTTCAATGCGCCATCTACAGATTTTCCGTTGTGCATAATGAATGTTTCATATTTATGCACAACACCTACACTGTGCTTCTGTTTTAACTGTTATCTTCTGTAGATTGTGCATCCCGGCAACAAAGATATTAGGGATATCCCGGGATTGGCACCTCCGGTTCCCACAAGGAGGCTTTTGTATGCAAGGACAACAGATCATTTCAATTAATTCTTATATTTGAACAAGAGTGAACTGCATCCTACTCCTCAATTGATTCTTGCTCTCATTAATGCGGAAGTTGGAGGATTGCTGTCTGGAGGCATTATTTTGGTCTCTTCAATTAATTAAATATATGTACACTTGCATACCCTTGTTTGTGATTTTATGTAAATCACACGAGAGCCTTCTGCTTTTCTTTCGAGTGCCATGTTCCGTTATTGTAACATTCCAAAAGTGTAGGACCAGAGAATGTAATACTGTTAAATTCGTTCTGTATATGTCTAATTCAAAGGAGATTTGCCCCCCCCCTCCCCCCTATTTCTCTTTAATGTACACACGCATTCCAAACTGTCTGATGGATTGGTTTTGTAAATTACATTCAGGGTTGAGCTTGCAGTTGTTCATATCAACTTTCTTTACTTCGGCCTTCAAGCCCCAATATTTGTTTAATTTAATTTATTTTTGAAAAAAAAACGATACGTGTCGGTTATATTTTCAGTTACCTGACCCGCCTTTGAATGCAAGGAGCCTACTCTGTTCTCTAAATTCCAGTAATTATCTAAGTATTCTTTCGTTAATTTTTATGTTAGGGATCATCATTTACTGCAGAAGACGCAGTCCAAATGGAATGTATTAAAAAGTCTGACTTACAAGTATTTTGAATATTCACTCTGGAATACTCTATTATATAATGTATCATACAGAACAATTATTTTTAGGAACAGTTTAATTTCTTCCTAAAATTTTAAAATCAACTTTCCTGATGGTATCTGGAAATATGATGTTTCTGGTAGGGACAAAGATTGGTGACTAAATTGGTGTGACGGTTGCACGGTGCTTGAAATGGGGTGGAATGAAGTGTTGTTTTTTCTCCAACAGTAGCTTGCAACGACTTGTCTAGAAATTTTGAAAGTTATTTTCTTTGTTACACTACTTTGAGAAGTGGTGGAATAAATTATGGATACATGAAGAAATAAGTTTCCCCTGATATGTTACGTTTCAAGAGAAGACCAGTATATATTGTTCTGAGGAGCTCTATCCCTAAAATCAACTGTTAATTCAGTTTTAAGAATATTATAGGAAATATATATACTTGCAATACATGATGATAATTATACCAATAGACTCTTAGAGGCCTTTTCAGAGAAAACCAACCTTCATTCAAAATTTTGTGCCCCAAATGGTGGTAATAAATTTAAACTGATATAGGAATTAAGAGGAGATTTGGTCCCCCACTCTGGTCTTAAACCTCGGATCAGCACATGAATGTGATTACAAAGAGCAAGCACGAAGGATTCCATTATTTGAGAAAGAATAGAGTGGTTTTCGCCAACTTCCACTTGTTCTTTCTCCATTTTGGAGAAAGATATATGATAAATATTGAATTGGGGTTTTCATTTTGCATGGTTGGCTAGCTGCATGCGTCCAATATGAGATACCCTTGATGAAGAAATTAACGGTGCTTCTTCATCAAAATTCATATCAGAAAGAGAACCATTGCCCCCACTACTTCCTCCACTAACATTATCTGGCATATACAAATCAGATGACCTCTTCTCGAATTTCCAGTCCTGTATGTCAATGGAATTGATCAGATAAGATAAATAAACTATAAATTAAAATGACCATGCATAAAATGTGTGAGAAAATTTTCTTGATCTTTATCAGTTACTTAATTCTTAACTCATGCTACCATGTATAACAAGTTTACATGGGCTCAAACAAATACTGAAGTTATGCCAAGAAGATACCTTTGTCATTCGATCTGGAATAATTTCAGCCGGTGATTGAGAGGCTCGGACATCCCTAACCTTAATGTAATTGTACATCACAACTCCACATAGTGCTGCAGGTAAAATATGAAAGGATGAGGAGGGAGGGAGACTAAAAAGAATTGATCTTTTCAAACAAAACTTACCAATAGCATAGCCAATTATATTCAGCCATGTTATTGCTGACTCTGGAAATATCACGGTAGAAAGGGCTATTAATATCCAGTCTTTAAGCACTCCAGCAACCCGTACGGTTACGGCACCGGTTCTACCAATTACTAAGAAAATGGAAAAATTCAAGGCTAAAGCACACAGAGCATTGGAAAAGAATATCCAAAAGTTGAACTGAATCTGTGAAACTTCCATCACGGGCTTTTCCAGCAGGTACCAAGGCACAAAGAGAAACACAAAACTGCATTCAACAAAGTACAAATGAATGAGCAGATCACATATGGTAAGCTGGTTTTGTACAAATGCAGCATTGATACCACCAATAACAGTTAACTAATAACGGAGGCAATAACATTGATATGAGAAAAATCATATACTTAGAAGAAACTAAAAATACAAGAATGACTGCTGCATATTACACATTGATGCACGAATACTTCTATTTGTATTTTCTGATACTCTAAGATACTTCATGGATACTTGTTGATGTATGATGATAATTATTCCGGTGCGTCCAATATATTCTCACATCCAATATATTCTCACATCGCTTAAGAATAGACATCAATAACAGTTTATATACACCTTCCTCTTTTAACCTTTTGATGTGTCTTCTAAAGATAAAACACTAACGGAATTCCGAATTTTGAAGTGGATAATTTAAGGATTTTTATAGTATGCATCTATCACGTACTTTTGTTATTTTTAAAGTGCATCTCCCCGTATCAGATACTCTTCGTATCCGTGTATCATACATCTAATCACGTATGTGCATGTTGTGCAGTGCAGGTACATCGCCCCAAAATACACATTAGCACTATATTATCATTGATAGGAACATGCTTTGTATGGGTAGCAGTGTTAATATGACCTCTGCATAGACTCAATTAACTATTTATACCTGCATGGAGCTATGTAATATAAGCTTGTAATAGGATTTAAACTCAAGCCCTTCTTCTGTAAAAGGACTTGTGTTAAGACCAGTCTTAAAGCTTCAGCAAAAATGCCCGTGACCTGGTAAACTGTACCAACTACATTAAAATTAATTTCTCCGTAGGAGGAAATGACAACTCCAACACTGACCAGCAACATGTTGAAGAACACATCACACCTCGCTTTGTCAGTGCCACAAATAACAGCCACGAGGAATGTTGCCACGGGCACTGAAAAATCATGTTTTAGAATCAAGAAAATATCATTCAGAGAGTAAGCAAAGCATTTGACGTCTGTTAAAAAACGTACTTAGAGCTTTGAGCATCTGGATGAAGGCCACAGAAATATGCAAATAAGCTGTGTTACCAAACCTGTAAAGACAGAATAAATTCTTCATAAAAACATGATTGTTTCTTCAGAAGTACTGATATTGCAGAAGGTGTGAGAATGTGAATAGAGCACACAAGTTCCACCAAAGTAGTACAACTTATCATAATTTTCTTAGAAACATCATAGTTAGATTGAACGGATTAATTAAAATGGTAGAAAATGAACAAATTCCAAATGTGTAGGTGACGCAAAAAGTAAAATATACTTTTCTGGCAAGCATATTATAATAACTTAAGGCCACAGACAATCTATTCCAGAGTTTGATAATGACCTTTCATTGGATAGAGAATCATGATCATTCCAATACTAAATGATCCACTTCACTCTTTATTATGCCAGATTCTTTGAAAAAGGGCTTTCATTTGAGATCATATAACTTCATGCCTACAGTACCATCTTAATAGTTTTAGTCGATGCAGGAGTGTCATCTCCATCCTAATGCGGGCTAATGTCCGAATATCCTTAAAGGTTACATTAGAAAAAAAGTTTTGAAAACCAAATCCTACTGACAAGAAATTGGTTAGGTCCCCAGTCTAGATTATTCAGAAGTGTGGCACAGAAAAGAAGGGTAAAAAGTAGGCCAAAAACAGTCAAAACTAATTAAGAAGTAAACCAGACTTTTCACAAATGTGAAGGATACTCCCATTATCAAATCTGAGGATAAGTTTTATCCCAACTCAGAGCAACTTCAGTTTGCCCATGTTGTACTGCTTACCAAAGACTTGAAGCAAAGAAAGCACTAATTGGTATCACGCAAGTTGCATATCTGCAATGCAATAAAGAAAGTGTTTTAAGAAATAACTTGTCAAAGGAGAAGAAGCTCAAAAAGGCTTCAACTCAAAGACACACTTACATTTCAAATGTCATTTTGACAGGAGATACAACCTGCAATCAGAGAAAAGGAAAATAACTTAAGATAATCAAATAACCAGGCAAAGAAAGTGACCAAAACAAGGGTGAAAGGAAGGCACTAAAAGTTCAGGTAAGAGGAAGAGTTGTGCAAATGGCACAAAGCACATCTTAATGAAAGTGGAACACTAACATCAACATTTACACAAGCACGTAAGCATATAAAAAGGTTTTTTTTAGAAATCACATCATTGACTTGAGATTCACCCACAAAAGAAAACTATAATTAATGGTAACACTAACAAACAGAACATGATAGCGGTGCCCCTAGATGCGATCAATATCAAAGCCTATACACTCGAATAAAGAACACAGTAACATCCACTGTAGAAACTTAGCACACAATTCAACTTTTTGGTCAAAAATAAAGCCAACACTGAATACTAAAGGCACTCAAAATTGACAATAAACCAGCAAAAGGAGCATATTCTCAAAGTACAACACTACACCAAAACAAAAACGGCACAACATACCTTAAAGACCCGGACAAGAAAAAATGCCACTGCCCCAGAAAAGCCCATGTGAATCATGGTCAGTGTTATAGGAAGCGGAAAGTTAAAGTACTTTGGAGATAGAACCCACTGCAAATTTTATTGAAAAGAAAAAACATGATACTACATTAGAGATGCTGTAACTAAAAGTAAAATCTAGTTGAAGGTTGCTATATATATATATAGTCACTAATATACCTTGTTGTACAAAATGACTCCAGAAGAAAGCAAAATGTAGACAAACAAGTAGAAATAAGTGAAGAAGAGCGTTTTGTTAATCATTTTGGTCCCAAAGAAAGAAGAAGCTTCAGAAGCATAAAAGGTTCAGTTACACGAGGATCCAAAACTGGGATGAGGTGAACGCGGTTGTTCAAGACCCATCTCCTAAAATGGAGCAAAGCTCGTATCTTTGGAGTTGCAGCATCGATTCAAACGCTGGAACATGAAGCAGAGAGAAAAGGGCACGTGCAGAAAAACAAAGAAGATATGGGTTTGTGGCTATCTATGGCGCGAAGCGAAGCAATGAAGGGAAGATCCAGGTTCGCGCGAGTGGGGTTCAAATGGAGCAGAGAGCGCGTGAAGAGGAGAAGAAGCGTGTGGGAGCATGTGTCTGTGTGAAATGTTATTCTGCATAGGACGAGTAACGGACCTGCAACATTGGTACTACACAGTACTGTACCTTCTGTCCCATACTTTTCAAACTTTATGTATAGAAAATGTATAATATTCTTATAAATTATTTTTTGGTTTCAGAATAATTTAAAAATGACTTTTTGATTCTAAACAAAAATAATTGTAGTTTATTGTATTTTATTAAATATAAAAGTTTAAGCATATATTGACTTAGACTCCTTGTAAGTCTTTGTAAAAATGAATTTAAATTTTATCTAAACCTATCATTCATCCATGTAAGTTTGTAATTAAATTGAGATAAAAATTGACTTGCGATGATCTTAACTTTGTAAAAATTCTGTTTAATTTTTGTGTCTTTATTATGTAGTTATTGTGCTTACGTTACGGATACATGGTGCATTTATGGCGTTGTGTCGGTGATGATGTTGCTCCCAAGGGAGAGGGAGGATAGGAATAAAAAATTATAATTTAAGTCAATAATTTTCATATTCAAATAGTTTAAAATTGGAATAAAAAATTTATTAAACCATAGGACACGTGATTCTAAAAAATTCTTAATTTGAAGAAAAATAAAATAAAATTAACTAGATAAATATTTTGGAATATTATATCCATATAATTATATAAGATGGTCCGGTAATCTAATAAATTTATAATAAAATAGATTTTAGATGATTTTAATATTATTTAAAATTATTCATCTATATAAAAATATAGCAAACTAATAATTAATTGTAATCAAGGTTGAATGCGAACATAAGAAATATTTCAATTAGTAGTTCAATAAATCGATACGATGCATTTGGAAATTAATATGAAGATTGATATATGATTGATGAACTCAATTATCTTATAAAAAAATTCTGACATATTGGGTATTGATTTTGCCACGAATGTTTGATCCAGCCCATTTTTCTTATGGACTACTGAAACTTTTTGATAAATGGAACAGCAATAGCTTCTGATATATAGTTGGTGGCCAAAAATTTAGCCAACTTCATTTTTCATATTTCAAAGCTAAACTGATGGAACAACAACAAACCTTAAAAAACAACTAACCTAGTTTGAAGACAATCTGGCATGTCTATGATTCCTTCAATTTTCACAACTAATATCTCAGAATTTGTTTATTACTCTTACTGTTAGTTCTTTTAGTCTTTTTTTAATACTACATTTGAGAGTTATCATCTATTTTATTTCCTGAAAGAGTTGACACCATCACTTTGATCCTTCAATCATTGAAAAAGTGACATCAAAATCATTGTGTAATGCAAATCACAGGTTGATGTGTAAAAATTGATGACATATGGAGCTAAATTAATACTTACAAATAAGACATTGGATTAATATATTATATTCTTATCATCAACCAATTAAATCAATCTTAATTCATTCAAAAGACCAAATTGATTAGTGCCATATATATTTGACAGTTTGAAAAGTTCTTTTGTGACAAACATGATCTCAGCTTTAGAGGCCAAGAAAGAAGCAGAAATTGAAGAATTGAAAACTGAACTTCCAATAAGAAAATGGCCAATTTTAGGTGGGAGGGGATTGCAGTCAGCATCATGGTTCATGACAAGCACTTTCTATCCTCTGCATAAGACATGTTTTAAAAAACAAAAACACATTAAAGTATGTAGAAATGTTGGAGTTATGCATAAACCTGAACCAGAGGCAACCTCTGCATAATAATTATTAAAAGGAATCTTGGTGAAGTGTTGAGGGTGTGACAGTTATAAATAAGAATGAATATTGATAATAATTATGAATAGATATAAAATGGATGGATGAATGGAACTGTCATGACAAAACCAGCTAAGCTAACTATATAATAAGTATAAGATGAAGGGACAAAGGAGTTTCAACTACTAACACCACAATGCATAAGCAACAGCAGCACCAAACCAGAATGCAGAATGTTGCGTGTGTGTTCACACTATACTTAAAAACCATGTGTGGACATGTCTCAAACGGCAAGACCACATCCTAATTTTGATATCCCACCACCCACAAGTTCCACCCTAATGCTTCACATGATCAATTTTCAAAACTCACCACTTCCAGGGAAAGCTTTTCTCCAAGGATTCTTCTTCATGGACTCATTAGAACAAATCATTTGCAAGAATCCCATGATGGGGACTTTTCTATTTCCATCAAATCTTCCTCATATCCATCTAACACATAAGTCAATTCATATATGCAACATCGTTTCGTGTCACCTTAATCCACCATTTCATATTTGAGTTTTCAATTAATATTTTGAGAAAGATTTTTCTTTTTTTTTGTTTATAAGATCATATATAGTTTCCCAACATGAATATTTGTAGTTGGTAATAAAAATATTGAATTAATTTATTAAAAAATAACTTTAATTTTACCTTAATTTCACAAAATCAATTTAAAATTTATACTCATTTATTATATATTATGAAATATTTTTATTCACATCCATATAATTTTCAAACAAATTTTAGTTTTTAACTTTAATGTTAAAAAATAGTTATTTTAGTCTTTAAATATGTTAAAGATTTTATCTTTACATGAGACAAAATTTTAGTATATAAATAAAATGAAAACTTTATTTTGCAACTAAATTTTATGAAATTGAATTACCTATAAACTTATCTGATAAGAAAACATATCATTTTAATTTATTTTAGGACACACCATTATAATCTTTTTTTATTGATTAAACTAACAAAGAGCAAATTTTATTCAACTATAAAGATATCAAACAAGTAAATTAAAGATCATGTAATCTAATGATTGGTTTCTTGTGTTTTTTTTGGAAAACAAAATTGAGTGACAAGGTATAATCCATATATTTTAAAAGTATGTTGTTCTTGTTCGGATGAGTTTGATTAATGAAATGTCTATGACTAAGGTATTGTCTAGTGTGGGATATTTTTCCCCTTTTTTTATTTTTGTTAAGCATGAGTAGGGTTGGTTTTGGAACTTTCTTAAGTACATGTGTATGATACATGAGGGTGAAGAAGACAAGGTAAGAATATAACTTTAAAGGTGAATTTGTTTAGTGACCAAAAAGGGTAATTTCTCTTTTATTTATTTTTCTTTGTCCTTGAGTAAAAAAGAATGTGAGTTGTTAGTGTGTGAAGTGAATGAATAGGAATTGGTTATTTATTTATGTGTGTGTAAGGAAGTACAAATTTGAGTTGTTCTTAATGTATGTAAGTTGGTTCTGACAAAATCTAAGAATAGAAGGCAAATAATGTTGTGAAAGATTGAGTGTGAATTTACATGATTGTGAAAAATGAAATTTAGTGGCCAATTGGGGTTGTTGTCGGTAGAAGAGGTGGCTTTGCTGCCACCACTGTCTCCTTCCTTCGTTTACCAAAAATGTAATCAGACACAAAAGGGAAAAAAAAGCTCATTTATGTTTTTCTTCTTCAGAATATCTTCTAAAGCTTTTAACTTTTTCCAAACCCATTCAAATGGATTTTTTTAATGTGAAAAATTTAATTTAGTGTATGTTTTATATAGCATCAAAATCCATGTTTAGACTATTATATTAACTGTAATTCTTTTTTAATGGTAAAAGTTAATCAATGGAGGTTTATATAATAGTGTATGTCCAACTTTTGGGAAAGTGATTAAAGGTCATTAATGTGTTAGGATGAATTTTCTTTTAGAGATAATTTATTTTTATAGATTATCTAAAATAGTTTATTAAAAAAATTATGTACTTTGGATGATAAATGTTTAAAAATTAAAATTTTGAAAATTTGATTGATTATTAAAAATTATAGAATTTCAAATTTTATTTAAAAAATAAAAAAAATTGAAATTTTTCCATAATCTTTATCACTCGTATTTATGTTAGCCTAATTTTTTCACTGATTTCAATCAATTTTATTAACATATATTAAATTTATTTTTTTATATATATGTATACCAAAATAATTTTCAATTAATATTTTTTTTATAAAACGCATGCTAGGCAACATGTGTCATCACATGAAAAATAGCATCAAATTAAAAAAGAAAAAAAAACATGGGAACTAGATCAAACTCATGTAAAAAAAATAAAAAAACAAAGAAACTTGCAAGAGTAGTCTATGCATTGAGAGTTTAAACCCAAAAAATTAAGAATTAAATAAAGACATGAAGAGGAACAAAAGAACATTTTATAATGCGTAACTCTCATAAAAACAACAAAGAAAAACGATTGAATCCCAAAAATTCAATCCAATCAGATTAATCTTCTTCTATAATATTGATGAACGTCACTACCATTATTTTTTGTTGGGTTGACTTGTTTTAGAGATCATTTTATTGGCTTTCACTCCAACTTTAGGAGTTTAGGAGGACATCTCAGCCTTTTAGAGGTTTGAATTAGTTTATTGTCTTCGCTTAATCTATCTTTTCAGTATAGAACTTAGAAACCAAATTGACTTCTTTTAAGAAAATATCAATCAAAGTAAATTCAATTGTATTTGTTGTCAAGATGGTCAGACATGATTCTTGAACCTCTTATCACTTGGAAGAGATTCAAAATAATTTTGCAAGACTAAACCTTGAGAAACAGATTTAGAAGTAATTTGTTTGACATATTAACTAATTTAGGACTTGTTACATTAGTTGCAAATTTGAGATGAGAGAACTTTTCTAAAAGACCATAATTTTAAGGAGGATTTGAGTCTTTTTTTTTTGTAGCAAATCATCTAATTCATGGACATCCTTCAAAGGAGGCATATCAACAAAAATATCATCCTTGAATAAGCCCCTATATCTTCATCAAAAATTTTAAACTTTTGACCTATAAGAGATTCATCCTCCACCTGGCCAACAATAACTTCAACAAGGTTATCAAATCAATAGCAACTCCTTCAATTTCTATCACTCTTGCATTACGATCATATATTTTTATCTCTACCATACAATTTTGTTTTTATATGACACCAATCAATTCCTTATGAAGGGCATCATTAATTTATTTGATCTAGACAATCACAAGTTTATATTGTACAATAACAGCTTTAGATAGAACAATAGGTGGTTTGGTGTTATTGAAGTTATCAAGATGTCGTTTTTGCATTTAGAAATATCATGCCCTATCATTTTGTATGAAGAGTAAAATGGAGGCAATTTCTCAAATTTAATATCTGCAATAAAAGCAAAACTAGGTTTTCCCACATAAATTTGATTACGCAAAACAAATAACATATTAATATCAATCAACACTCTAGCAAAAAAAAATATAGATTTATTCATAGTGCAGTCATCAAGAGAAAGAGGAGTATCATCCAACGAAAGAAAACCAGTGCATCAAGTGTGCGACAAACCAAGCCGCGAGCAAGAACGTTGACAAACAAGACATTGATCAGAGGACCAGAGTTACAAACCAGACTACGACAAAAAAAACCCAAGACAACCACACCTCCAAAAAACTACACCACTTAAGAAAGACATAACCCTAGTCGTCAGCCACCAATCACCCACCTCAAAAAAATTGTAAGAGAACAAAACCCTAATTGTCTATCGTCAAACACCCACCAAACCCTATATGCATGGATTAATTGTTTATCAACATTTTTTTACAATCTTTTACCATCAATATTACCCCTACTAACTTTTAAAGATTTTTTGGTCTAATAATATAATCATAAATATCATAAACAAAATATAAAGTTAAAAAATGTTGTGCGTCTCTTATTTTTAACTATTACTTTTTTTTAATTTATATTTGTTCTTTTTTTTTATAAAACATAATACTTTATTTACTATTAAGCATTTTACATATCTTTATTTTATACATAATCCTAACTACGTTTATATATTATCATATTCTTCCTTTATATATATATATATATATATATATATATATATATATATATATATATATATATATATATATTTTTTAAATTTTTTTCTTTTTTTTTTTTTAGTTTGTTTATTTTTTTATA
>Ga0123342_1005016_pt1 | contig 19632 bp, 17 predicted proteins | sample Turbeawhitnodule_FD_89960 | JGI IMG/M metagenome (GOLD analysis project Ga0123342, IMG submission 89960) | Root nodule microbial communities of legume samples collected from Mexico - Turtle bean Mexico white nodule | ecosystem: Host-associated > Plants > Roots > Nodule | place: Mexico: Nepantla... | reverse complement strand
CAAACCAGATTACAACACACAAACCACCAAAGTAGTGACCTTGAACCCTTCAAGAAACACACTCCCTTTGGCAAAACACACCAAGAGTATTGATCTTGACCACCTCAAGAGCACACAACACTCTTTGGCAACACAACACCATAAATACAGTAGGTTGAGAATGGATTACACTTTTTCACAGTACAAACTGAGATCAATACAATTGCAATCCTATTCCACTTTCTTTGAAAAACCCAAAGCTTGATGTGAATGTTCAAATCTTAGAATCAATTTTGTCACAACTGAAAAACTCAAATATGTTTTTCTTTCTTGTTTGAAAACATAAACAAACCATTTATATTTCCAAAGGATTGGTCGAAGCAATTAATGAAGGAGTGTATTCAGTTGAAAATCATTTAAAGCACATTCAACAACCTAAACTAAATTATGTTAGGATTTTCAAAGAAACAATCGGTTGAAACCACGAAACAAATGATTGTTTGGTTTGACAATTAAGTCAACCAAACTAAAACAGTTTTCAACCTTTTCAAAACTCCCAAGAGTAAAACAACCGGTTGATTCGACAAAACAACAGGTTGTTTTTCACTTAGTTGGAAAAACACTTGATTTCAAAAAGGTTTTAAATCACATTAGTTTTAGATTCAACAAATGAGTGGATCACATTCTATTCTACCCAGATCCCTCCCAAACAAAACAACAACACCAACCTTTCATCAAACACTTTAGATTTGGATTTTACAAAGTACTTGATCATTCTTGATCAACAATGATGAGGTATCCGATTAAATTATTATTAAGTCGAATTAAACGTTATTTAATAAATACCTTAATTTGATGAAATCCCTGATAATAGGGAGTATCCCGAGCAAGGGACGGGGGTAATCCCAATCGTGGGATGAAGATAGACTAAGTAAACAATATTGGGAGAGAGTGGAGTGAGAAAACAAGAACAGTTTCCCTAAAGATAGGGAAATGGGGGATTCATGTTGATTTCTAAACGTTATAAAAGGGAAAAATACCGAAGAGAATGGGCTTTTTTTTGGTTGGAGACTGGAGAGAGAGGAGAGTGAATGAGAGAGAGAAAAAATAGCATATGAGTGAGAAAATTGTAATTTGGTAAGAACATTTTGGCGTCCACTGTGGGGGCCGATAAACTTGGTCCTACTAACCACAAAGACACAAGAAACAACAACTTTCACATGGAATGGACAGCGAACATCAGCGGACACCTAGAGAGGCGGTGACACCCACTCTCTAGCAGATTATGGAGATAATGCAAACCCTTCAGCACGACAATTAAGAGGTGAAACGACAAGCCCATGAATTTGAGCAAGAACGAGATCGACTACGCGATGAGGCACAAGTCGATCGAAATGAATCTAGAGCTTGCCATAGGTTCCAAGAAAAGATTGACTGTTCTACAAAGATGATGGAGGAAACAGTTCAGATGAACTAAGAATTGCAGAAAGCGAATGAGGAGTTAGAAAGGATGGTGCGTAGGCAGACAAGGAGGAATTTTCTACCTCATTCACCAAACATATCAACATGAGACAATCCTCGACCATTCTTACAAGCTATTATGGAGGCACCAATTTCGCTCCACTTTATTACTTCTAAGATCACACCTTTTTTCGGGATGGAAGATCCCGAAGAACATCTGAATGCCTACCGAGCTCAAATGATTATTTCTGAAGGGTCAGACGCAGTACGTTGAAAAATGTTGTAAGACACTCACTAGGACGACCCTCCAATGGTTCAATGGAATACACTATGACAGTATCATGTCGTTCCAAAAATTCTGCAAAACATTTAAGGAGCATTTCTCAGCCAACAAAGTTGAACCACCTCGGCTGGCTGACCTTTTCGACATAAGGAAAAGGGATGGAGAATCGTGTAAGGAATACTTAAACTGTTTTTGTGCGGTCTCAACGCGTCTGCAAAACCCGAACCAAGAGATGTTGGTGGACGCTTTCGTGAAGGGAATCCGCATGAACCCTTTCAGTGATTGCTTGCTCATGAACTAAACCGTGTCGCTGGGAGAAATAAGAGAACAAGCGGTGACCCACATCGAAGTAGAAGAGACGATCAGGAGGAAAAGGGTCAACAAACTGCAAAAACAAGGAAAGTATAAAGAAACAATGCACAGTCACCAATCAAGGAACACGAATGCATCCTCAGTAGCCCGATCATAACTGTGGTACATCCCCTATGTAGCCAGAAAAGATGGGATGAGAGAAGAAAGACCTGAACGCCACTTACCTCAACCCCTTTTTAACACTACATAAGGTTGTTGTTAACCAAGGACGACATCTTATACAAACTGCACTTCCCGTAGAAAATCGATCGTATATTGGGAGTCCGGAAAGATGCTTAGTGCGAGTTCCATCAGGCACATGGCCACAACACCGAAATATATTTAACCTTGAAGTACCAGCTCACCAAATTGGTTAGAGAGGGGGTTGCTGAAAAAGTATCTTCAAGGACTAGAATCTGACCGAAAAGGTGAAGATTGGTCGCTGGATCACATCCATGAAGCTTCCATATTGGGCAATCTCAACACAATAGCTAGTGGCTTTGCAGGAGGAGGCTCGTCAGCGTCTGGACAAAAACACTATGTCAGGTCAGTTCTATCATTAGAAGCTCAGACGTTTCCTCTTATTCCTTCTCTTTGTTTTACTCCCGCAGTTTTGGAAGATGTGTACGCACATGAACATGACCCTGTAGTACTATCCGTCGTCACAATGGGATGAAATATACACCAAGTACTGATAGAACAAGAAAGCTCGTCTGACGTGATGTTTTGGGACACCTATCTAGGACTCCAAATTTCCCCGGACTAGCTCAAATCATTTGTTGGATGTCTGGTTGGATTTACAGAGAGGTCAAGTCAAAGTCCGAGGGTACGTGAAGTTGCGTGCCACTTTTTTAAACGGAGAAGATGCAAAAACCATAAAGATCAAATATATAGTGGTCAATGCACCTTCATCCCACAACTTGCTCCTTAGGCATCCGTCATTGAACAAATTGGGGGCCATGGTGTCATCGTCCCACTTAAAGCTAAATTACCGTCACCAGAAGGCAAGGGCATGACGATGGAAGTTGACCAGAAAACGACTCGGAAGTGTTACGTGTACAGTTTGAGAAGTCGACAAGAAACCTAAACCATAGTGACTTGCCTGTGAGGAATGGCAACGAAAGTCAATGATAAAGCAAGCCCGCAACCAGTAGGAGAAGTCAAGGAAGTTGATATTAATGGGAAGGTTTTCAAGCTAGGGGTAGCATTACATGAAGAATTGGAGAACAAATTGAAAGAAGTCCTTCAAAAAATCATGCATGCATTTGCGTGAACGGCTGCGGACATGCTCGATATCGACCCTGATTTCTTATGTCACCGCCAAAATTTAGTAACTAGTGTGAAGCCATTGGTGCAAAGGCGACGAAGACACAATGAGGAAAAGCAACAGACGGTTAGAGAGGAGACCTACAAACTCTTAAAGGTTAACCATATAAGGGAAATTCAATATCCTGATTGGTTGGCAAATGTAGTAATTGTGAAAAAATCAAGCGGAAAATGGAGAATGTGAGTAGAATTCACGAATCTCAAAAAGCTTGCCCCAAAGATTCGTATACTCTACCGAACATCGATTCCCTCGTAGATAACGCTTCAGAACGTTGACTTTTTAGTTTCATGGACGCCTTTTTTGAATACAATCAGAGCCATATGCATCCCCAAGACAAGGAAAAATGACGTTTATGGTAGAAACTGCAAATTACTGCCATAAAGTCATGCCTTTCAGACACAAAAATGCGGGAGCAATGTATCAGCGGTTAATGGAAAGAATTTTGAAACCTATGCTAGGAAGAAATGTAGAAGCCTATGTTGATGATAAGGTGGTGACCTTCGAAGAACCACAAAGGCACATTGCTGACCTAGAAGAGTTGTTTAGAATGATTGGCAAACACAATCTCAAGCTCAAATGAGATAAATGTGTTTTTGGAGTTCAAGCGGAATGTTCTTGGGTTCCTTGCTCACTGAGAGGAGCATTGAGGCAAACCTCGATAAGTGTTCAACAATTATGAACATGAGGAGCTCGACCAATGTGAAAGAGGTGCAGCAGTCGACAGGGAGAATAGTTGCTTTGTCGTGTTTTCTATCAACTAGTGGCGAATGAGGATATCCGTATTTCCTATGTCTTCAAAAAAATGATCAGTTCATCTGGTCAACCGAATGTGAGGAAGCTTTCTCGAGATTAAAGGAGTATCTTGCTAACCTGCCTGTGCTCAACAAATAGACGACCGAGCTACCAATTCGTTTGTACTTCTTCATTACTAATCAGGCTATAAGCTCAGTCATTGTGCAAGACGCGGGAAGGGGTCAACGGCCGATTTACTTCGTTAGCAAAGTGCTACAAGATGTCGAGCTAAGATACCAAAATATAGATAAGGCAACCTTAGTTGCTTTTTTCACATCTCGAAGTCTTCGGCATTATTTTCAAAGTTTTAGTGTGATTGTCATGATCGACCTTCCTGTCAAACAGGACCTACAAAAACCCGATGTACCTGGGCGGATGGTCAAGTGGGTCGTTGAATTGTCGGAATATGATATTTCCTATGAACCACGTGGTCCAATCAAAGGTCCAGTATATGTCGATTTCACAGTTGAGCTTGCCTCGTCCAAGCAGGATATTCTCGAAGAAAACTACAAATGGATCCTATAAGTAGACCAATCATCTAACTTGAAATGAAGCGACGCAAGTGTCGTTCTAGAGGGACTCGATGGGGTCCTCTAAGAGCAGTCTCTGAAATTTTCTTTTAAGGCGAGTAATTATCAAGCAGAGTATGAGGCCCTAATACTAGCATATTGTTAGCCAAGAATTAGGCGCACGTCGGTTGATGGTGAAAAGTGACTCTTTACAGATAATCGAACATATAAATGAAGAGTATCAAGTGATAAGTGCCTAATTTCAGTAATATTTCATATTAAAATATAGACACTTCTAAGTATTAATTGCTAAATTACATATAAAAGAATATCTAATTTATGAATTTATACCTTTTTACATATTTTATGATCTTTATTTGAATAAGAGCATTTTATTCCCAAATTTGGTGTTAATTGCAGGTTTTTAGGGAAGAATGGAGATGATTGGGCTAAAGAGGAATGATATAAGCTAAAAAGAGAAAACTGGAAGGTCCCAAAACGCATAAAAATGCCAAAAAGCCCAACCTAGCAACAGGGAATCTCGCTCAAGCGAGCTCATTCTCGCTTGAGTAAGAATGCTCCAGTGGCATTATAAAAAATTGACGCCTTTCTCATTTGAGCAAGTTATATCTCGCTTGAGCGAGAATTCTTTAGAAATATTGGGTCATTTTTATGTTTTAATCAACAAGCCCATCAACGCGACGTAGGAAGTAATCTAACCCTAGCAAATTAGGTTAAATAGAGGGCTTGAAGCTCAACCTTAGTGTGCCAGATTGAGAGGAAAACACCATTGAGTGACTTGTAACCCAATTGAGAGAATAGAAGGTGCTAGAACATGTGTGGCTAATTCTACCCTTTGGGATATGGAGTAATATGTTCGAACTCTTATGTATTGAGGTGATATTTAAATATAGTATATTATGATGTTCTTAATTTATTATTGGTAATGTTGTTTTGTTTCTAACTCTTGATCTATAATCTTAAATCTAATTGGAAAATATTTTTATGGTTCTTACCTAAACAACAATACTTAACATATTTAAGTACGAGGAATAAACTTTAAATGTTAATTGCTATCAACGTCTGAGTTTGACTCTACGTTTTTTTTATAAATATGCGAGGAATCAATATAAATTAGTTTTGTACCCGCATCAATTTCAATCAAAGAACATAATGTTACCATGCTAATCAAAATACATGAAAATGAAAAAGATGAAACCTAATCCCTATTTTTCCAACTTGAAGCAACACATTTTTTGCCCGTTTTCTTATTAATCATCGCCAACACAATAGCTTTCAACACACTTTTTATTGTTTTGGTTCATATTTAGCGAATATTGTATTTGATAAATCAATTGTTCCTTGTGGGATCGATATCCGTCCTTAGGGACAAATTATTACTTCTGACAACACGGTGCACTTGCCGTAAAATGTCAACAAGTTTTTGGCACCGTTGTCGAAGAACAATTTGAATTTTTTAGTATAGTTTCCTAATTATTGTGAATATTTTAATTGTTTTGAACTGTTTTTATTGTGTTTTTTTTTTCAGATTGGTTATTTTGTTTTTATTGTTTTAATCCTTATTTTGAATTTATTTTCTTTTATTTGTTTATATTTAATTTCATATTTATTTTAATTTTCCTTTTAGTTTTTTTATTGAATTAGAATTTAATTTTTTGTTTTTTTTTAATTTAAAAAATTTATTACTTCTTGTGAATGTTTTTGCTAACCCTTAAATTTGTTGTCTTTATATGATATTGAGAGGTCAGATTCCCAAAGACCAATTGTTATTTGAAGCATAAAATGAAAGGGAAGTTAGAAGAAACAGGAAATCAAAGGCAAAAGAAAAGAAAAAAGATACTAGAGAGGAATCTTCAACAACTTCTTCTTTTTCCATTCATATTTTTCAGGAGAATAACAAAATGGCGGAGGAGGAAGCACCACTTCCTAGGAGGACTCTTGGAGATTACGCCATGCACCAGGGACCTATACATTTTTCTAGCATTGTAATACATGTTACTAACAGGGCCTTGGAGATGAAACTTGCGTTCCTCACTCTCATTAGTACCCATCAATTCACAGCGATGGATCCTGAGGATCCCCATACACACTTGGCTACATTTTATGAATTGGTGAGAACCATGGGTTTTCAGTTAGGTGATCTTGAGAATGTGTATATGCGTTTGTGTCCATTTTCATTGGAGAGAAAACTAAGGAGTGACTCAAATCATATCCCAATCAGAGCCTCACTAACTGGAAGGATGTAGAGGAAAAATTTCTGCAAAGAATTTTTCCAATTTCTCGCTACATCAAAGCAAAGTTTGAAATCTCTATGTTCAAACAAGGAGCAAAAGAATCTTTCTGTGAGACATGGGAGAGATTCAAAATGATGTTGAGGAAATGCCCAAATCATGGGTTTGAAGAATTCGCTCAATTAAGCATATTCCTTAATGGTCTCAGATTTAATACAAAGATGCTCCTACATGTCGCAATTGGTGGCACAATGATGGTTGTTGATGAAGAACAAGCAACGAGAATTATTAATGTTTTGGCCACAACTTATTATCAAGCTCAACATGACAGAAAAGGTCATCAAAAGAGAGAATTATTGGAATTGAACACTGTAGATGCATTGCTGGCTTAAAATAAAACTCTGACGCAACAAATTGAGCAACTAACCACACAGATGGCCAAACTACCCTAAAAGTTGCATGCGGTTCACTCATCTTAAAGTTAGAGTATACCTATCAGGTGTCATTTTTGTGGAGGTGATCATCCTAATGGTCATTGTTCTTATCAGACCAACTCACCTAAAGCTGAGGTAAATTATATGGGAAATCAAGGAAGGCAAGGTGGCTTTTCCAACAATTATTCTCAAGGTTGGAAAAGTAATCAAAATCAAAATTTTGGGTAGAAGAAAGACTATGACTCATCCAATAAACAAGGGCCTTTCCAACAGCAACATCAATCTAATTATCCATCCATGCCTGAAAGAATGAGTAAACTTTAAGATGCCATGGCAAAGCTTGTGGTCAATTAAGAAAATTGCAAATGATTAGGAATGTAGAGATCCAGATTGGACAGATGGCAAAACAAATTGCAGAGGGACAAAGTGGCTAATTTTCAGCCAACACCACGACCAACCCTGAGGAGCATTGTAATAAAATCATTACTATGAGTCATAAAAAAAAAATAGGATAGGGAGATGGTAAGATGGTGAAGGTAGAGGAAGAAATAAGAGAAAAAAGAAAAGAGGGAGAAAAATATGAAGTTGAAGAGAGGAGACTTACAAAGAATTATCCCATTCTCTTATGCCTGATAAAAAAGAAAAGAAAGGATTTGTTTTTCTGATAAATTGCTTCCAAAGAATAACTTTGCAGAATGACCGGAGAAAAAATCGTTATTTGAAGGAATTAGAAGGAAGATGTGTTGTTATGAAGAAAGAGATATAGAGTCGGAAGCTGGAAGCAGTACTTTTAAGCTAAAGGACTTGCCAAAGAAATTCAAGGATCCAGGGAGTTTTAATATTTTTGTGTTAATTTGTGATTTATTTATTGGTAATCCCTTATTAGATTTAGGGTCAAGCGTAAATTTGATTCCATTAACAATGTTAGGACAGATAGGTGACTTGGAGGTTAAACCCACAAAGATGAAGTTACAATTGGCTGACAAAACTGTGAAACATGCTTATGGTGTCAAAGAAGATGTTCTTATGAAGGTAGACAAGTTCATACTCCCTATGGATTTTGTTATTCTGTACATGAAGGAAGATGAGGAGGTCCCTTTGACTCTTGGCAGATGTTTTATGAAGATTGCTAAAGTCATAGTGGATGTGGATAAGGGAGAACTTAGAGTAAGAACTCAGGATGATGAGGTAAGATTTAATCTTTTTAATGATGTGACTAACTGTATTGCAGATAAGAATGGTGTTGATCAAGAGTGATCAAGTGCTTTGAAGAATTCAAATCCAAAGTGTTTGATGTAAGGCTGGTGTTGCTGCTGTGTTTGGGTGGGATCTGGGTATAATAGAATGTGATCCACTCCTTTGTTGAATCTAAAACTGATGTGACTTAAAACCTTTTTGAAATCAAGTGTTTTTCCAACTAAGTGAAAAACAACTTGTTGTTTTGTCGAATCAATCGGTTGTTTTACTCTTAGGAGTTTTGAAAAGGTTGAAAACTGTTTTAGTTTGGTTGACTTAACTGTCAAGTCAAACAATCGGTTGTTTCGTGGTGTCAACCGATTGTTTCTTTGAAAATCCTAACAGAATTCAGTTTTGAATGTTGAATTCGCTTTAAATGTTTTTCAACTAAATACGCTCCTTCATTAATTGCTTTGACCAATCTTTGGAAAATATAAATGGTTTGTTTATGTTTTCAAACAAGCAAGAGAAACAAATTTGAGTTTTTTGAGTTGTGTCAAAGTTGATTCTAAGATTTGAACATTCATATCAAGCTTTGGGTTTTCAAAGAGAGTGGAATATGATTGCAGTTGTATTGATTTCAGTTTGTACTGTGAACAAGTGTAATCCCTTTTAAACCTATTGTATTTCTGGTGTTGTGTTGCCAATGAGTGTTGTGTGTTCTTGAGGTTGTCAAGATTAATACTCTTGGTGTGTTTTGCCAAAGGGAGTGTGTTTCTTGAAGGGTTCAAGGTCACTACTTTGGTGGTTTGTGTTTTGTAATCTGGTTTGATTGCTTAGTGGATTACCCAGTGGTTTTCTAGGGACTAGATGTAGCTCTTGGCTTAAGAGTGAACCAGTATAAACTGTTGGTGTATCTCTCTCTTACTCTGAACTCATTTAAATTATGTTTTAAGTGTTGCTGATATAAACAACCGATTGTTTTTCTGTTGCTTTGCTGTTTAATTGCTTATATTCTTGGCTAACTTAATTCCTGTTCTGGATTCACACAAAGAATTTTGTTAAATCTGAAAAAGTTTTCAAAAACCCCTCTTAAACAATTCACCCCCTCTCGTTTAAGGCCATATATTCTAACAAATGGGAGACAATAAGAGATTTCAAAAGATGATGTCATCCCTATAACTGAAGAGAAGATGGAGGTTTCAAAGCCAAAGGAGAAAGTTACACGTCATAAAAAGTTAAATACAAAAGAAGACCAGGACAATAAAGGGATGCCACTGGAGGAAGATGAATATCGTCTTGAACAACGTATCATGCTCAGAGCAGGTAGAGGGAAAGGAATGAAGAAGACGAAAAAATTATGGATTATCAAAGAATTAAAGATGGACAGAACAATTGAAGTTGAAAAGCCTTATTCAAGGAAAACAAAAGTGATAACAAGAGCACTGGTCAAACACAATAATTATCCTCCTTGATAAAAACTTTCGTCAAGCTATATAACTTTAAATAAAGCGCTTGTTGGGAGGCAACCCAATAATTTTGATTTGTTTATTGTGTTAGAATAGGTTTTAGGTGTTTGATAATAATTGTTGTCATGCAATCAGAAGAATTGGGCAAGCTTATCGTGGCATTCTCGCTCAAGCGAGAAAGTACGAAAAACTCTAGAGCCATCTCGCTCAAGCGAGAACGACACAAAAATTTGTGTGCTCTCGGGTGTATTCTACTCAAGCGATATTTTTATTGCTCAAGCGAGAAGATCCTGACAACATTTTTTAAAAACGCGAAATTGGGTCTAGTGGTGCCATTCTGTTCAAGAACCTTGCCGAGAAGCACTCGTTTTTGCTCTGTGATAGCCTATTTCTAATCTAATCTTTCATTATTTCTCTTTCAAACTCACAATCTTTGATCACTGTGTGCCAAGAAAGTCTGTTACCTCTATATTTTTCCCAAATTTCTTTGCTAAGCCATGGATTTAAGTTTTTGAGTTAAAATTTGGGGGGTTTTGAGTTTTGAGAAGATTACGATAAAGGAAGTTAAATTCTTTGTTTTATAGATTCTATTTGGTATGATTGATTGTTGATTTTTACATTCTGAATGGTTATTTTTAGAAATATTACCCTTTTGCATAAAAAATGAAGCATGCACGGAAGATTTTTGTCAAAATGCATAGTGAAAATTACATGGGGTTTTTGTTTTTGCATATGTCTGGCTAGTTGACAATGCATAAAAAGGGTTTTATAAACATGCTTCTGTGGAAATTACATGAGATTGGTTAAATTTTGAATTGAGATCTGGATTGATGATAATGTATGAGAAATAGGTTGTGTCTCATTTAAAATTTGCAGCTATAGGCTGGACCAAGAGTACTGCAGCTCAAATGGCCATAGGAAAAAGAGTGAGGATGGAGTCTCTGGAGCCTCCAGCACAAGCAGGTTTGGAAGTAAAGAAAAGTAGAAGAGGTATGAAGAAATAAAGAATTGCGCTTTTATTCCAAAGATAAGGGTACAGTTGTTGCGTGAACAATATGACCCACTTTTAGGGGGCCTGCAAAGAAGGAATTGGATGAGATGGAGTTCTAGAGTTGCGATCAAGAATATAAGGGTGATAGGTATCGTTTGACAGAGAGTCCATTAGTGCATTTTTGGGTGACCCTTTGCAGTTAAGAGAAGATGAGGATTGCACATACCATAGGTTGAAGTCACAAATTTATGACTTTAATGATGACATAGTGGCTAGGGAAATCTGTCTAGCAAACCACACTTATCAAATAACTGCAACTGGTAAACCATGGAGGATATTAAGGAAGCATATGAAGACGTTATCTCAAGTTTGGATGGTTTTCATGCTGGCCAATATGGTACCTAATGACCATGTATCTGGCTTAAATATTCCCAGGTGTCATCTTCTTTATTTCCTTTTAAAATATTATTATTTTGTTGATGGGAAAAATACTGAAGAGAATGGAGGCTTTTTTGGTTTGAGACTGGATAGAGAGAAGAGTGAGAGAGAGAGCAAAAAAATAGCATCTGAGTGGAAAAAAATCATAATTTAGTAAGAACAATAGTTAAAAAAAAGTTGAAATTTAATTATTGATATGAATATAATTATTTTAAAAGTGTAAAAAAAAGTAATTATTAAATTTTATTCATTGTAAAATATGAACGCGATTAATATGTAGAGTAACAAAACTCAAATATAAATATGCTTAAAAAGTTTAATGTTAGTAAAGAAATACATTACAAATAGTTTATAGCTGTATGTGTAAATAGTTTATATTTCCATCACATAATTTATTTATATCCCAATATTACAAACACTAAAATCCTTGTTTAATAATCAAGTTTTTGAAATTCAAATTCTAACATTTTGGAAACTATATCTCAAATAATGTAACAAGCTGCGTAAGTACATGATATTATGTACCATACATTTTTTTCACCAGTACAATACCTACACTTAAAACAATAATGCAAAATGTCCATGTTAATTCTTTGTTGCACACTTGATATTTGTTGTTACAATAATAATATAACCTAAATATACATCACCATAAAGGCCCTTTAGTATTTTGTTTACTAATATTAATTTGTGTATACTTCTGATGTGGTGATTGACTCTGATGTTATCTCAACGGACCTGAGATCGAAATATTGAAGTCATCTGTGGGACAAAAAGAGGTTCCAAACACGAATTCTCGTTCCTTTAACCCTCGACTGAAGAATTTGTTCTAGTACATCCAATAATTTCATATCACTAAAGAATCTAATAAAAAATAATTTATATACACTTTCCTTCCTTAACCTATTAAATTGTTTTTTAAAAAGAAAATCATAACAAAATTTTAAACTTCAAAGTGGACAATACCTTAAATGCGGTAGTGACCTAAACAATGTTATCTTATCGTATTTGAATTTAAAACACTATCAATTTTTATTTATTGTTTATGCACAAAATTAAAAAAATTATTCAAACCAAACAACTTCAAAAACAAAGATATAATTTAAATTACAAATTGAAGGACAAATTTGTAACTATTCAATTCAACTTGTTTCTCTTCGTCCCAGGGAGAAGAAAAACCATCCACGTGCCAAGAAAAAAAAATATCACCCTTTGAAAAGCTAGAAAAGAATACTAATTGTACACAAAAAGAATTTATTTATACTAAAACTAGAAACGAGGAGCTTGAAAATGTTTCAAGTTTTTTCCGTCATGGAACAATGGTGTTGGAATCGTCTTTGAGGACATAGACTCGGAATATTCGGAAGATGTACGTCATGTGCCATCTTCTCCACCTTTTCTTTGTCGTGTTTCGTTCCCAATAGTGTAAGAACAATATGTTGATGTTTTAACAAAGGAAACAGTTTTGTTGAGACTGCATCCAGTAAATAACACTATTCAGTGCTGACCAAAAAAAAGAAACACTATTCAATGAAACCCCACCACTTTTTTTTTCAAACAAATTTTGATTGACGTTTTCCATTTTAATTTTCCAAATTACTATTAAAGTAAATATTAAGTAAATTAATTGCTGAAAACTAAATGTTTCCAAATATTTTGACTACTTTATTTATCATTTAAATAATTTTATGTAAAGTAACATAAATTTATATATGATATTTTTACTTTACAAGAAACTCGCTTTAAATAAAACTAGAGTTTACAACTTTTTTTACAAAACCGTTTTTATTTTAAAAGGAACTTTTCAAATTTTAAAAAAATATGGCCGGCGGTTTTTGTTATTTTTGAGTTATTATTTTTAAGTATGATTTAGAAAATAAATTTTGAGTGGGAATGAAAAAAAAAAAGGCTGAGACAAATGAAGAGAATATTTTAATTTTTATAAAAAATAAAAAATGTGAATAAAAAATCCACTACCAAAGAAATAAGTACAATAGGAATACTATTTTTTTTTTCTCAAGAGATACAATTATAAATGATCAGTTAACACAAAATCAACGGATGGTAAAAATGAATGAATCGTTCTCCATTGTTTCAAGTTCTTAATTAACAAACAATCTTTTGATAAAACTTTATTTATTTTTAGAAAAATTAATAATTATCTAAAATAAATAGTATATGTTTATTATACCAAAAGATTAATGTAATTATCAACAAGGTTACTAAAAAAAATCCAGTAACAAATATATTTGTATATAATGTCATTTACCAAGGTATATACACATGTGACGGATTCACTTTTCATCATAGATTTGGAGTCACAAAGTATAATATGATGCTCTAATGCGAATAGTTGTAGGATCCATCATTTAACATTTCGTATAAAGTGGTATTTTTAGGCGTGTAATTTATGTTAGTTATAAATGTCATAATTGTTTTATTGGTCAAAACGATTTCAACACAAATAACTGTGCTTGTAAACGTCACTAATGATACGTTTATAATGATAATTAATTTGAATATTAAATATTTATATTTTAATATTCAATTGAATCTGTTTTTCATCATATACTTAAACTTGTTTTCAAATTTAACATCTATTCATAAATACTAATAAAATAATTCAAAATGGAAAAAAGATATTTATTATTAATTTAAAAATTAAATTTCATATATTTTAAGAACTACGACAGGATATGCTCTCTTATTAATGTTTGACACAATGTTACAAAATACATCTAAATTTAGCTGGCTCCCTCCGCTTTATTATGCAATGTTTTGGTTTGGTGATAGAGCACTCCAACCTAAAATAAATAAAAATCGATAAAATGTTATTTATTTTCATTTTTTATAAAATAAATAATATTATAAAGTTCCATAAGATAGTCTTTTAACATGACTTGAATGCTCCTTACCAAATATTTTCACAACAAAATCGTGGTTATGAACACCACAAATAAAACATTAACAAGATATATAGGTTGTGAAAAAAATATAAATATTATAATATTATTAATATTATTAGTATTATTAATATTATTAATATTATTAGTATTATTGTTGTTATTCATATTATTAATATTACGAAAATCCATCAACTTCACTTTGTAGGTAATACTCTAAACTCTGGTCCATAAGTAATATCCATTAATTTATGTTCGTATAGATAATACTCATTAACTTTATTCTGTAGGTAAGATCCACAAACTCCAGTATATAAGTATTACCCACCAACTGTAGTCCGTAAATAATATCCACCAACTTAAGTTTGTAGGTAATATCCACCAACAATTGTTCATAAATAAATCCATAGATAATTTTGTATACTTTTCTTTATTTTTTATTATTCTTTTTATCTTTTGTTATTATTTAAGATTATTATTTATGATTGTTCTCTCCAGTTGACCTCAGTTGGATTGAATGAGCGAGCTTAAAACAATAATGCAAAATGTTCATGTTAATTCTTTGTGCAAACTTGATACTTGTGGTTACAATAATAATGTAACCTAAACATAAACCAATATAACATAAAGGCCCTTCTGTTTTTTGTCTACTAATGTTAATTTGTCTTTGTTATCAGTACAATATCTCGGATGTGGTGATTAACTTTAGCGATGTTATCTCAATGAATCTAAGATCAAAATATTGATGTCATCAAATGAAGTTCCAAATACGAATTCTCGTTCCCTTAACCCTCGGCTGAAGGGTTTGTTCCGATATATCCAATAGTCTCACATCGTTAAGGAATTTAGATCAAAAACGGTTATAAATACTTTCCTTCCTTAACCTATTGAATCATTTTCTAAGAACAAAATAGTAACAAAAGTGTGAACTTTAAAATGGACAATACCTTGAATTTGGTATTGACCTGAAGAATGTTATCTTAATTGGTTTGAGGTCGGGAAAAGAGAAATCTTCCACCTCTCAAGAAAAAAATATCACCCTACACACAAAAAAAAAAATATCACCCTCTGAAAAGAAGAGAGACCAAATTTGTAAAAAAAAAAAGAGAATCTATTCATACTAAAAATTAGAAACGAGGAGATTGAAAATGTTTCAAGTTTTTCAATTATGGAACAAGGTGTTGGAATCGTCTTTGAGGACTTAGACTAAAGAGATTCGGAAGATGTACGTCATGTGCCATCTTCTCCACCTGTCTTTGTCGTGTTTCGTTCCCATTAGTGTAAGAGCAAGTGATAATTCTCCACCTACATATTGATGTTCAACAAAGGAAAAAGTTTTATTGACACTCCATACAGTAAATAATACTGTTCAATGCTGAATAAAAACACTATTCAATAAAACCCCACCAAATATTTTTTCAAACAAATTTTGATTGACATTTTCCATTTTAATTTTCCAAATTACTATTAAAGTAAATACTATTAAGTAAATTAATTGTTGAAAACTAAATGTTTCCAAATATATTTTGACTATTTTATTTATCATTTAAATAATTTTATGTAAAGTAACATAAATTTATATATGCTATTTTTACTTTACAAAAAACTTGCTTTAAATAAAACTAGAGTTTACAACTTTTTTTTTACAAAACCGTTTTTATTTTAAAAGGAACTTTTCAATTTTAAAAAATATATATGGCCAGTGGTTTTTGTTATTTTTTAGTCATTATTTTTAAGTCTGATTTAGAAAATAACTTTTGAGTGGGAATGAATAAAAAAGGCTGAGACAAATGAAGAGAATATTTTAATTTTTATAAAAAAAAATAAAATATGAAATAAAAATCCACTATCAAAGAAATAAGTATAATAGGAATACTAATTTTTGTTCTCAAAAGATACTAAGCGTTCTAAATTATCAGTTAACACAAATACGACTGATAAAAATGAATGAATCGTTCTCCATTGTTCAATTTGATTCTTAAAAAAAACAATCTTCTCATAAAACTTTATTTATTTCTAGAAAAATTAATATTGATATAAAATAAATAGTCTATGTTTATTATATCAAAAAATTAATGTAATTATCAACAAAGTCACTAAAAAATAGTGAAAGAGATGACAATTATTTTTTTTTATAATACCATTTATAAATGTCATTATATACATATGTAACTATATCATTATAAATCTAGTCATTATAAAATATGATATGATGATCTAATGCTAATTAACACATCTAGTATAAAGTAACATTTTTAAGCATGTAATTTTTATTAATTATAAATGTCATAATTTTTTTCCTTGTCAAAACCATTTATGTAAACATCACTATTATAAAATAAACTATGATAATATTATAATAAAAATTTAAGTATACAAATTTATACATCATTAACCGATGTTTGTACCAAACCAATTGTCATTGAGCAAAATGTTCAGACACATCTAGTTTAGAAGCAATGTAGGCCAATATGCCATTTACAGTTGCAAGTTTAGTTTTCATCTTTAATACCTCGTCCTCAACATTTAGTGAGAGTGTACTAGATAAAACATAATTCGTTCAATTTAACCTTGGTGTGGATCTCTTCAAAAGCAAGATTAGTTCAAACTTCATATAAGAATCTTTTAACTTAACTTGGATGCTCCTTATACCAAATATTCTCACAACGACTATAACCACCACAAATAAAACATTATCATTGTGAAATTTATACAAATTACCTCTTTATTTATTTTTCTCTTAAAACAACTATCAATAAAAAAAAATCCTAACTAACAGCTTTTACTTGATGATCAAAACATGGTGAAACAACTTAATTTAATTCGTTGATAAAAAGAACAGCTTTTACTTGAGAATAGGGAAGTGATGTTATTTCTCACTTCTTAATTCTTATTGGCTCCCAATTCTAATAATTAAACTCTGCAATATCATTAGTAATATGTCAGTAACTAACAATACAATATTATTGAACTATATACATTCCTACCATTGTTTTAAATGGTGACTAGGAAACTTATATTTATAATCGTATGCGGTATTTAATTTAGTATTACGAATTAGAACACATAATGCACACAAAGAATTCTTACTTTTATTAATTACATATTTTTAACTTTCTCTTTTTAGAACGTACATTTAACACATTACATCCAAAAATATTAACTCTTACATTTGTCAATTTTTATTTCTTTTATTTCACTTGTATATTAACTCTATCCGAAATATTCAAAGCATTTCGATAAAGCACATACCTACGGTTCATCACCTTGCACTGTAACAACTTCTCATATTGGTTTTAAATAAGTTCAAATTAGGTCTTCTTTTTAAAAGATTTTATGGTTTCTTTATTATTATATTATGCTTTGTTGACATGAGTAAATTTGATCTCTAAGAAGTTGAACACCCTTTATATGTTTTCTTTTCTTTTAATTTAATTTATTTATTGTGATAATAAAGAACAAGAAGCTACCTCATTTTTCTTAAAAAAAATTGTTGGCAAAAGTTTGTTGTTATCTGAAGTACTTCTCCGCATCCATCTTGATCTCACTAGATAGTAGAGAGTATTTCATTGACAATTTGAAGTAGTTTTGCAGCTGGAACATTGCCAAACTACACTCTTACATGTTGCACCTAACCAAAAAATATATTTTCTCATTCAATTTAAGAAATTCCAACTTGTTGAATAGTTGATTAAAAAAATACAACAAAAATAGTAACTCTCTAAATAATGGGTAAGTTTCCAAAAAAACACACTATGATTATCTAATTTTGATTAACTCAGCTTAGACGAGATTTTTTCCTTTGACTGAGTTGATTGCTTTTTTAATTTTGTAATGATTAGATTGTTTAGAAGAGTTTCAGTGGGAATTGTTGTATTATGAGCATCTATAAGAGTTGGATACCCTTAAACAGGTTTATATTTATTTTTATTTTTTTACTAATAAAGAAAATAAAAAAACCATCTAATTTGAACCAAATAGAAGAAAAATAGACAAATCTTTAAACATGACAGAATTATTAGGCACCTTTTGCACAAAAGTATCGGCAGAAGTCAAATGCACCTCATACTTATTACTGTCATCATTCATATTATTCTCTTCCATGCTAGCCCTACTGGAAATGAACAACAACGGTGGAAATAACATCCAATTCAAATCAACAATACACACCGCTACAATACGAGATTTGGAACACAGCGAAACAAGTGGCAACCTACAAAATAGACAAATTGAGTTGAGAAGTAGAATGTGTGGAATTAGTGATGAATCAGAAACCCATCTTGTTTTTTACCTGTAGGTAGTTTGCCATGTAGGGTAGTTGTGTGAGAATTGGATTAGAGTATCTTCACTACATCAAAATAGAGAAAAAGATCATTTTATGCTCTTTAAACTTTAAGTATAAGTTTATTCTTTGCTAGTTTATTAGAGGAGTATTATTTCGAAGTTTTTTTTTTCTGATGATGTTTGTTTTGGAAACAAGAATATATAGTTTTTATTAATTTTATATGTTTAGTTCACAGTTCTCTTTATTGGATTCTCTTTTTTTAATAGGTTGGAATACCCTCATGTATCCTATATTATTTTATTTAAATTTTGTTGAAAAAAATCCGGCAGAATTTAAGGTGAATTTAAGGTTGGAATTTAAGTTTGTTTTTAGCTCATAATGTCGTCCTGCTGCTTAGTAGCTGGCTTTGAGAAGAGCATAGATTTATGTACTCTATATATATTGCTTTAATTTTCCCATTTTTTTAATGTATTTGTTATTGTTAATAAAAAAATTAAAATTAAATATAAAAAGTTAAAAAAAGAAATGAAAAATGATTATAGATGTTTAAATGTAAAAAAAAAAAGCATCTTATTTTTAAATTACTTTTCTTCCAAAAGAATAGCTTATTTTGCAAATGATTATTTTTCTTACAAAGACAGCTTATATTGTTCAGCTGTCCCTAGGCTGTGTAGAGGGATTCCCTTTGACATAAACAGGATGAAAAGAAAAAAAGAGTTTGTGAAACACATTCACTTAACATGTATCTTTGAAAATGGTTACGAGTAAAAACGTGGAAGTATGAGCCGTCTTGAAAGATTGAGTATTTGCAAACACTACGTACCATCGTCTCAAAACATTATTAATAAGACACGAATGCATGTTTGCATGTCTTATTACATAAGATTTCTTCACCAACGTTAAAATATTCATTCATACATGAATGTCACCAACAGTCTTATATGCCCTGAATTTTTAACTTAATATTATTTATAATTATTTT
>Ga0123342_1005015_pt1 | contig 19633 bp, 11 predicted proteins | sample Turbeawhitnodule_FD_89960 | JGI IMG/M metagenome (GOLD analysis project Ga0123342, IMG submission 89960) | Root nodule microbial communities of legume samples collected from Mexico - Turtle bean Mexico white nodule | ecosystem: Host-associated > Plants > Roots > Nodule | place: Mexico: Nepantla... | reverse complement strand
AGAAGGCGGCTGATGAAGAAGAAGGGTGCAAAAGCCCTAACCCTAATTTCTAAGACAAAAAGATTTGGGCCAAAGGCCCATTTCAGATTTAAAATAATAAAAACTTTAAAATTTAAATTAAAAGTACTAAAAGTTTAAAACTGGCGTGTGGTGTGGCTGCAACCCTAATTTAAACACCTTATTAGTATGGCTTTTGGGCCACTATTTCAACCTTAAAATTTTAAAAACTGATGTGTGGCTTTTGGGCCCAATTAAAACACATATTACCCTAAACCTAAACCACAACCACTACACATTCTTATTTATTTATATATATATATATATATTATATTTCTTTCGACCGCCATGCTTCCGCCATAACCCGATATGGGTTCCGTTATAACTCTATAAAGGAAATTTGGGGTCTCTGATATGATCCGTTATCCGATATTGATAACACTGGTTCCAAACCATGTCATGTTTATGTTAAATGCTAGCCTACTATGCCTCTGAAGTTTCGTCCAAAGTACTTGTCACACACCTTGACCAAGGATTTGAAATTCAATTTCTACACTAGAAGTATCTTGTTTTTTTGCTTCTTTAGGTTACCAAACTTTCTCCAAAAAACATATTAACCTAACGGGAGATTTCTATCAGTAACAAAACTTGCATAGTTTGTATCAATATATATCTTGAGGGTTAAAGTGTTTTCTTTCATGAACAACAACTCCTTTCGCGGACTTGACCTCATGTATTGAAGAATTTTGTCAATTGTTTGCATGTATCTTTCTCTTGGAACATGCATAAAATGACTTACCACACGAAGTGCATAAGTAATGTCTGGTCTCATGTGCGATAAATAAATAAGTTTTTGTACCAATATTTGATATTGAATCTTTTCTATAGAAGACCTCTCTTTCCTTCCAATTTTGTGATTCTGTTCAATAGGAACTCTTAAAGTTCTACATCCTGGCTTAGATGTTTCTTTGAGGAGATCAAGTACATATTTTCTCTGGGAGATGAAAATCATTTTTTTTTTTGGATAAGCAACCTCTACTCCAGGAAATATTAGTTTTGCTCTTTCACTTCAAATTGGGCTGCCAGTTTTTCCTTTAAAGCCAATTTCTCTATTTCATCATCTCCTGCAGTAATCATAACATTCACATGGACCAGAAGTACATGGAGTTTTCCTATAAATGAGTGCTTTATAAATAAAGTATAATCTTATTGGCTTTGCTTGTATCCTACGGAAACCATTGTTTTTTTTTGTAATATCCCAAACCATGCTCTTGGAGATTGATGTAGACTATATAAAGCCTTATTCTTGCCCTGTGAGTTTCAAATCCTAGAAGGAATCTCCATTACACATCTTCTTCTAAAGCTCTATGAAAAAAGAGATTCTTTGCCTACATCTAGTGTAAGTCCCATCTAAAATGAGTTAGTGCAAGAACAACTTGAACTGTATTCATCTTTTCTAACAGGAAGAAATGTCTCCTTCATAGTTAATTTCATAAGTTTGAGTATATCCCTTTTGCATCCAATTAGCTTTATATCCGTCTATTGTCTCATCTACCTTATATTCAATGTAAATATCCATTTGCACCCTACATCCCTTTTGTCTCTTGGTTTGTCAACAATCTCCCATTTTAAGTTTCTTTCTAACACATTTATCTCTCTTGTGGCTTCTTGGACTGAGGTAGGAATTTCTGTGACAACAATAAAGTTTCGATCTTTATTAGAAAGATTGTCAGTGTAGACATATTGAGAAAAAGGATATTTAACACTATCCTTTTACTTTTCTCAATGTAATGAGTAAATGCTTTTGAGGCAAGAATTCAAACACCTTAAGACAAAGGGTCAATAGTATTACCCTTACCTTATTGGATAGGGTATATGACCTAGAAGACGTAGGCATTGATTCAATCATTGTTCTCAAATGATGAAGTTCCTCTTTACAAGCCTTCATATTAGACACTGAAAAAACAACCAAAACAAATACATAATAAGAGAATCCTTTTGGCAAAAGGACCAAAATATCCATATCTACTCAAATCGAAGCCAATGAGATGTTACCACTCCTTGGATTGGGCACAAGAGGTTCCGTCAACCCTGTTTGTGGCAGCGGTGAGTGGGCAATATGAGTCGACAATGGTGGTGGCATATGAAGCATATTGAGGAGAATTTCCATTCTATTCAAGAAGCATTGCACACATGTTTCTTTCCTCATGTTACTTCTCAAATTCAACTAGCAAACATCATTACCAAGGCTCTACTTTGACCTCAACATCACTTGTTAGCAAATTGATGTTTCTTAATCTGGTGCATCAATTTGAGAGTGGATGTCAATACAAGATTCTGTTATTATTTTGTTTCCTGTTATATGTTGTATATATTAGGAGTAAATATCTGCCTATTCAATGTAGAATGTTAGCTTTCCTAATTTGGATTTAATAAGTATCTGCCTATTCATTGTAGGCTGACATACATATGCAACAAGGAGGGAATGAAAGCCAGTGCAATTGCACTCACTGCTCTGGCAGAATATACAGGTAATTTTTCGTATTTTGTATTTTGTAAGTTGTGCAACTTAGTATTATTTTGGTGCTGCCCAGACATTTTTGCATGCTTTAGTGTTTGGCTTTATGTCGAGGGGGAAAAGTGGAAACAAGTGTCTAGAGAGTTTTTCCACTCCTTATACTATTGAATATAGCAGAGAGAATTGACAAGCTTCTGTTTTATAGAAAATAAAACAAAAGGTATCTTGGCTTATGTGGCAGCATACAAGAATTCCTTTTTCAGATTTGCCTTGCCTTGACCTAATAATGGTCACCATTTTAACCACCTTCGCAGCCTCTCCCTTGTCAACAACGACAACTGCCATTTCCTGTTCTACCACTTCCTCATGTTCATAATCTTGTGTTATCTTTATGTAGTATGGATTGTGTTTGTCACATCTCGAATGGTTGATTCATGCTAAATCTAATACTTGATTTTGTGGTGTGTCTTTTGACCCCTTGTGTAATTAATGATTTGTTTGCTCAATGTTACATTCTTCAAATCATCTTTCCAACCATTTAATCTCTTGCTCTATTGTTTTCCCTTTCATTACAGAATGTGATATTAGATCATGCTTGAACACTCTCCAATTTCTCTCGAAGAAGAAAGAAGCACTCAATGTGGTAAGATTTAGTTCGACCCAAAAGTTCTCATGAAATTTTAAGGCTAGTGAATTCATATAAGTGTTAAATTTGGTTTATGGATATTGTTTAAGAGTGTTTTGAAAGTGGGTGGGTGCAACGACAGGGGCAGTGTGTCTTTTTGAAATGAGAGTAGAGAATCCACAATACTGTAGTTGTGGTTTGAGTGCAAAAATGAATTCAAATAGAGAGAGAATTAACTGTGTTACATGTGAGATGTTGTCTCTAACACACAAAACAAGTGAGAGAAGTATAACAAATAAATGTGTTCTCATTTTCTGCTTCAAAAATGGGTTAGGGAGAACAAGATTTCAAAGATATAGACACCCGAGTACATTGTGGCTGCAATTAAGACAACTCCCAAAGAGGGCTCAGTTAAGGTGAGCTAGGGGTGATCACAATTAAGGTAGCTGTCAAGTAGGAAAGAAAGAACTGCTCAAGTTGTATGGGGTTTATTGATATGTTGCCTGTGTTGTACAAAGCATATGATTCCATAAGCTTTAAGCCAAGTCTTTTACTAAATGTCACCAGTGCTTTCACTCCCTCCCTCCATTTGTTGTAGTTGATTTGCAGAATATTATAATGTCAGATTGCAATGGCCGGTTTGTAGGATTTGAGTAGTTCTAGTTGAAAGAAAAAGATTAAATGTATTTACAAATGTGATTACAGTCTAAATTTATAGACTATTTACAACCTAATTAAAGAAAGAAATAATAGGTAATTAAAGCTATACAAATCAAATCAAATCACCAAAAAATATCAAATCTGTCCTAAAAAATAGAAAACGGAATCTGCACTAACCATAGAATAATTATTTCCTAATTACGCCACAGTTCTTTAATCCATCAAAAGGGACTTGTAGAAGCCCCACTGACTACTGAATTTCGGATGAAGGATAAAGAAAGAAAGAAAATTTCCCAGATTCCTAATCATGCCTCTTAAATAAATAAACTAATATATTATTGTTTGGTCTAACATTCTTATGGATGCGCATCCTACCTAAGATTGTATTGCTGAACCCAGACTGATTCATAGGTGTGGTGTGAAGCTTCCTTTACGCCACTCAAGAAAGCAGCATGCACAGTTGTTGGATATTGCCTACTTGTGGCCTTACCAGCAAAAAATAGTCAAATTCCCTGTATTTTCTGCTTGTATATCATAATTATCACTGGATGAGTGCGCACTAACAATGACCATCCCTTTCTTATGGTTCAGGTCCATGTTTGTGTGCAGTCATGGGACAATGACTAAGATATACATGCAAAAAAATGTGAGGAATTGACTGTTCTCTAGTTAGGCCTCAAGTAGGCAATATCTATCAACTATGATGGTGCTTTCTTTAGTCACTTCAAGAAAGCTTCAAACGTTTACTGATCAGTCCAGGTTCAGCAAAACAATCCTAGGAAGTTTGTGATTAAGGAAGTCAAGAAAAAAATATCAAGATACAATTAGAAATTTTGTATATATTAATATTATGTTTTTATAACACCTTGCTTCTTGCACATGAAGCTTATCTTGAAAAGTTTAGAAAGGCAACAACATAATGTTACAGAATCTTCCTTATCAGCCTGTGCATCACCCTCTTCAAGCACATCTTGCCTACCCATTTTACTTCAAGGCCATGAAATCTCTATTAACAGCCCTTTGGTATTGGTGGAGGTTTCAATTGAAGTCACTTTACTGGGCATTCCATAGGCTGCGATGGCAGAATGCTTGTCTAATGTCAAGCATGGCATAAATTTGGCCATGTTTTTGTCCATTTGCTTTCATTTTTCAAATGTGACCTCATTCCACAAGCACTCAAGAATCAACTACCTTACACAATACAGGGATTAACGGTTAAGGGTTTGCAAGTTTGTTTCCCGTCATATAGCTTCTGGCATCATTTTGTATTATAAAGAAGGGAAACCTGTCTCTTTTTGGCCCTGTGATTAATATCAAGAGCATTTTGTGGCTTTATATGATCGTTCACTTCAAAACTTGGAGTACATTTTATTTGAGTGGAGAAATGTATTTTTTTTCATTAGATTGGCATTAATTTTCACTTGTTTTACTTGGTGCACAGTTTGATATTGGTTCTCAAGTAGTTGGCCAGAAGGACACGTCAAAGAATGTTATAGACATCTGGAAAGAGGTAATAGTCACTCCCATTAAATTTGTCTATGTATCCAGTAGGTATCTAATAGTACTACTTTAAATGATCTTGTTTTCATTGATTGGTATTCTTTATGTAGATTTTCCATAAGCAAAGAACAAAAAAGATGGAAAGAAAATCTCATAAAGGGAGTTCCTTTGAGTTTGACTCATTGTACACCCTTGTGTCAAAGCGGTAGGCCATATTTTACTGTCTTACTTGTTTCTTGGTCTTTTGTTCAAATATATCTTCATGGTAAAATAAGAATAATAATATGCAGAGGTGATAGTGACTTGATTCTGGATGGAATTCATGAAAATGTTTTGCGACTCAATTATCATGACCCAGTGATGCAGAAAACTGTAAGCAGTAATCAAACCCAACTGATTTTCTGGGATTCATTCACCGACTCTTTTGAATCATTTATAATTTTGTTTTGATATCTGTTTGAAGGTCAAGTGCTTCAACAATCTTGGAGTTTATGATCTATTGCATCAATACATAATGCATACACATCATATGTCCCTTTATGGTAAAAAGATAATTTACCTACGTTAATTTTGTTTACAAGTTAAATCTCACTCTTATTTCTCTATCTTCCCTTTCATCAGTATATTTGCCCCTTGTTGCAATTAATGTACATCATATAGTATCTCAAGTTCAGAAACCAAACATTGAGTGGCCAAAGTCACATCAGAGGTAATATCTTGTTATTTTTGTATTATGTTTAGAATAAATTTTATGGTGTACTTTTCGTACAAAATAAATTTCCTAATGTGTTTTTCTTATACAAATCTTTAGATATCGTACAATGATGATGGAAAAAATGGACATTTTAAATACCTGGCGCCAGAAAATCCCACCGCATATTGGAAGGCACTTGTCAGCAAGTTCCTTTGTAGAAGATTTAATTTCTCCATTGTTACATATTCTGTCCCCGCCAACTATAAGACCGGTGATGTACTAATTCTATTTGTTCTGAATATAGTTTTGTTATCTAATCAATTTTGTCTCCTTGTCTTCATCATCTATAGTTGCACAAGTAGATTTAATTGCAGATTCCTTATTATTTGATGTTCAAGTGTGTTTGTAGAGAGAGACAATTCTTTGTTGATAAATTATTTGTTGAGATCTTGACGAGAAAGAAATTGTCATGATAAAGAGTGCCGCTTGGCCTTTGTTACTTATTAAATTATTTATTATTGAATTCAGTTCAAACAAAACCCTAGTCCAGTTTGATTTAATCCATAGGACCTATAAATCCCCAATCTCTAAGTTCACAGCCTTGCAACAGTACTGCACGTCTGTTTTTGAAGTTTTGTTTATCAAGATCCTGCATTGTTATGTTTTCTTTCTTTATTCTGTTTTTCATCTATAGCTATTCTCATGCATTTTGTTTACCTTGTTAACGGACATGGTATCTCTTAGCTAAGTAGACTCATATTTAGCTCATGTTCAGCACCGGTTACACTGTATTTTTTATTCTCTTTTTTTATGTGGTTTTCTTTTTTCTTTAGGTGGCATTACAATTACTATCTGATAAGGAGAAAAATGATCTTGCTCAATTAGTTAGCAAAATGGTATCATATGCTATAACATACAAGACTGTGAAATCAGATATGCTGCCTCAAACCTTGAAGTGTGAAGTAGCAGATGGTTTGACACTGTCTCTTGTTCCTCCTATCAGTGACTTTATAAACTTCAAGGTTTGGACTTTGGATCATTGGTCTTCTGTCTTTGAAGAATATCAATCTCAGCCAGATTTTAATATCTTTTCTGTTGTCTACATTTGTGCAGGATTATACTTCAAATCATTATGTGCTTTCTGTTGCTATGAAGCAGGTTTTGACACATGAGGTTAGATTTCATCAACTTTGACGTTTTAGTTTAGTTACATATTTTTCTCATCCTTCTCTATTTAAGGAGAATATTCAAACTTTCTCCTGTCTCCTCTTGTATAACTTCTTATTTATATATATAAAACATGTTTGTTGAACAATTATAGTACGTTTTTTCTAAATCAAAGGAAAGAGAGAAGGTTATGGCATTACAATACAAGTTGAATAACTAGGTTAGCTCTACAACTTGTATCAATCATATGTATCATATTTAGAAATATCATTGAAGGGAAAAGAAATACAAAAGTAGGGGGCCCAAACCAAACTCATTAAGAGAAACAGAAGTGCGGAAGACCACACCTATAATTATACTTATTTATAGAATTAATGCTTTGTGACTGAAAGGTTAATAATTAGTTTTGTCTATACCTTCAAGTGTGAAAAAATGAAAATGAGATTTGAATGTCAAGTATAGGGTGCGTTTGTTTGTGCATATTTTTTTGAAAAAATATTTTTAATAAAATAAGCAAATTTATGTTTTTTTATGTGTTTGTCTAACTTGTTTATTTTAAAAATAAATAGTTTTATGCTTTTTTTAAAAAAGAAAATTCTATCATCTTGTAAAATACGTGATTGTTTTAAAAATTGCTTATTTCATAAATACTTATTTTAAGTTTAAACAAACTGACTCATAATCTGGCTATTAGAAATATAAATGTAAACATTCAGTTATTCAACTAAATGTTAGTTATCTGGTTTTTCTGTTTTCTATCATGATTAGTGTGTGTGCAAGTGTTGTAACCTCTCTTGACCCTATATATGCTCAGCATGTGTCTTCTTTCTTTTTCAATGAAATAATAACCCGATCTCTTTCTGTCCATCTTTTCTTCGTTTCTTCTCATATCAAAATTCTGATATGGTATTGTGTGCCAGAAATTGTTTTGCAATGGTTAATTCAAGCTCCCTCCCTTCCGCTTCCCAATATTTTCCCAATGCTATAGCTGAAAAACTTGATGATTCCAATTATCATGTTGAACTTGTCATAAAGTCACACAGACTTGATTGGTTTGTTGTAAACCCAGTGATTCCTCCACACTTTCTTTCCAAAGAATAGGAAGTGCAAGATTAAATCTTGCTTTCTTGACTTTAATCAACACTTCCAAAATCGATAGTCTCACATTCTTGGAGATGTTCACTCGTATCAGGTGTGGGAACAAATTCATAATCACTTCTTTGCCCAAACCAAGGCACGAGTTAGATTGCTTCGCATCGATCTACATGCCACCTCTCTTGACAACCAGATATGCATGAGTTCTTGTAAAATAAATCCATAATAATGGATTTTTGTTCATCTTGTTGTGTAGGGAAATCTCACAGACTTCTCCCCTTCTACAACTGTATATAACTCACCTTTTGAATTGAATTTTAGTGATCTTTGGGGTTCTTCACATGTTCCATCCACCAATGGTTATTTGTACTATGTGTCTTTTGTTGATGCCTTTTCAAGATTCACTTGGCTTTATCCTTGGAAACTCAAATCTGATGCCCTTACTGTTTTTTCATAATTTTAAGTCTATGGTTGAACTTTAATTTAATACTGGAATGAAAAGTATACAAGTCCTTTACATCATTTCTTGACACTAATGACATTACAGTATGACTTATTTGTACTCACACTCACCACTAAAATGGTGTTGTTGAAAGAAAACACAGGCCCATAACTGACTTAGGGTTAACCTTACTGCATCATGCTTGTATTCCTCTAAAATTTTGAGGCTGTCTTTCAAAATGTTGTCTACTTAATAAATAGATTGCCCACTGCATCATTCCAATTTAATGTCCTTACGCTATCTTGTATAAATAGTCACCTGACTACATTTTTTTAAAGGTGCTTAGTTGTGCTTGTTTTCCGTTTGTTAGACCCTTGAATAGTCACAAGTTAGATTTCTAATCACAAGAATGTATTTTCTTGGGCCATGCTACCTCATAAAGGCTATCTGTTTGTCAAAATCGGGTCATAGTTACACATCAAAAGATGTTCTCTTTAATGAAATCAAATTTCTTTATTTTGTTATTTTTCCTTAATTTGTTGCTCCTGCTCCTACTAGTTCTCAGTATTTCAGTCTTACTCCTAATCTCTCTCTCCCCTCCAATCGAACCATTATTCTTTCAATCATAATCTACCAATTCAGAAAACATGTCTCACTTAAATCATACCCACTGAATTTGAGTCTCTACCTTGGCCTCTTAATACTCATCCTATTGAAACACGATCAAAATCTGGTCATCATAATCTTAGAATTCATCCTTCATTTTTTCTAACCAATAGTGAACCTTGTAGTTTTAGACAGGCTATGAAAAATCCAAATTGGGTTTCAACTATGAAACAGGAATCTGATGCTCTAATTCATAACAACACTTTGGATGCAAAAGATCTCTAATATATCTACTTTAAGTCATCACAATAGTCTTGTCAGAAAGATAGTTGATTTCTAAACCCAGAAAAAGTAGTCAAGTTTATCCAGCTGCTTGAGAGAAAAATTAGAGTGCAATTTATGAGTAAGCTGCTGAATAAGATACAAATGTGAATATGCAAAAAATTTGAGAGTCGTGCTGATAGGTAAATAGAGAAGGATCACATTTGCTGGAACAAAAACCAAGTTGCAACAGTTGTTTTGAGTTTGTCAAACCACGGTTTAGGAGCTTGTTTTAGGCCATAAATGGCTTTACTGAATCTGTAGACCAGAGATTTATCTGAGGCCTCAAATTCAGGAGGTTGGACCATATGGAGATTGATGTCTTTTGTGTTCGTGATCAAGTGTTATCCAAGCAACTTGAAGTTTATCATATTCCTAGCTTGGATCAGTGGACATATATTCTTACCAAGCCTCTTTCTTGTACTCGTTTTGAACTTCTTTGGTGCAAACTCAATGTGCAGGGTTTTGTCTGTAAAAATCCTTCACCTTTAGTTTGAATGGGGTATTAGAGATATAAATGTAAACATTTTTTTTCTGTTTTCTTCCATGATTAGTGTAACTGTTGTAACCTCTCTTGGGCCTATATATGCTCAGCTTGTGTCTTCTTTCTTATTGAGTGAAATAATAATCAGTTCTCTTTCTGTTAATCTTTTCTCTGTTTCTTCTCGTATAAAACTTCTGGTACTGACTTTGCAAAACTCATTCAAACTTTGGTAATTATGTTAGGGATGTGCATATCCATTTTTCACTTGTATTTATGTTCCACTATTTTCCACGTCACAGGTTGAAAAGCATAAGATTTTACAAGTTGGTAATGACAAAACTGGAGCTTTAGCAAATGAAGGGCATGAAGTCATTGAGACTAGAACTCACAACATCCCATTAGCCAATGCCAATTATGCAACTGCAGTTGATATGAAAACTAATGAAAATCAGGTTAATGTAGCAAGGAAATTAAATGCAAATCCCACAATAGTTTCATCAAACTTGAATACCGATAAAAGTTCAAGTGCAACAGATAGTGGGAAACCACTAAACATGGGAAATATGAAAAAACCATCCAGAAGTTCTTCCAGTTTCTTTGACAGGTGATTCTTCCTTAGTTATTTGTATGTGTTGAGTCAATTATTACTTTTAAAAGCGAGTAATGATATACGAATAATCATGTTTGCTAAATTAATCCATGTATCGTAAATTCAAAATAACAGCTTCTAATTTAAGAAATTTAATTAAGGGCCTGAAATTGGAAACTTATTTTGTCTTTTTAAAAGGAAACCTAGCTGAAGTCACAGGCTTTCCTCAATGTAGTATTCTATATAAATTTGTATGGCCAGGTTGAGACATTTCCTGGGCCGGCATGGTATTGATTTCTGTACCTAAAAAGTATTTCTAGCATATCTTAATTCAAATTTGATGTGCATAATGAATCATGTCTTAGACCTCCTATTAAGAATTTGTTTGTACACTAGGAGAACAGAAAAGGCTAACTGGGTGAAGCTTCGTTGGAGAAGTTACTTGGTTAAAGTTGCTACCTACCACTGTTATCAAATAGAAAAATTTAGAAGGGAAAAACACTTTGGAGTTATAATGGTTGAGTTGGAGAAATCACGCACTCCAAAGTCCGTGTTCCTAGTAGGTTTCAGTGTAATAAATCTCTTTCGTCTAATCCGCCATAACAGTTACCCAACATTCTCGAAACAGTTATACATTTTCTTACTTATATCTTGTCAAGTTTAGTACGAGAGCACATTATTTTATTTTCCAGTTGTTCATAGTGTATCACTGTTTTTATCTGGTAAAAATATTGATTTTGTTGGCAGCTACATCAAGCCCTGGATCAAAGTTATTTTAAGTATTGGTTTTTTCTTAGTTTTTTATTTTTTACTTTGATAAAATCTGGGAATGACACAGTGCTTCATGGAAAAAACGAAAATCTCCTCTTCAACTGTACCTACTAAATCAAAAAGATTTTATGTCCATGGATTTATCTAATGGTCCCGCTTGGATGTTTTTATTGTAGTGTTGGATTAATGGATGCAATTGTGCCTTACTAAATGATTATCTTTATATAGTCACTATTTACTACTGCTGATCTTTCTTTGCTTGGAGGGCAGGTTTAAAAAGGCAAATACTAAGGGCGTACAAAGTAATGACACATCTCAACCGGAAGAAGCTACCTTGCAGAAAGATCAATACCCTTTACTTTTTAAATTTAACGAGGTACACTGCATTTCTTTAGTATTGAATGAAAATGGAAGTTTCTTTATTTTATCTGGCACTTGACAGAAAAATAAAATGTAATTGCATTAATTAATAAAGATACATTGTTGTGGATTCAAAGCCATCCATTCATTCGAGGGCATTGGATATGTTAAGAGAAAGATATTTGCAAAATCATTATTTGTAGTTTCAAATATATGTGTATATATGTGATAGCAAAATCATTATAAGAGAAAGATATATTAGCATTTAAATGTATATGTGATAGCAAATCTATTATTAGAAACTGCATGATGGCGGTTGCCTAAAACATAACTGCTCGTGGTCACGAGGAGTTTATATTGAGAAGAAGGTTGTGTAATTGGAAAGAGTCAAGTTCAACAATTTTTTCGAATCTTGGCTGATTTTAAGCAGTTTAACAATTAGGGTGTGGTTTGAAGGTTTGGCCTGGATCAGAGTGGGGTCTGATTGGTTTGAAACAGTCTGATCCAACAAATTTTAAAAGTCTGATTTAGAGCACAATATTAAACTTGTATGTAACTGCTGCGAATTTTACTACTGCTACTTTTGGTGCAATCAGAAGTTTGCCTGAAAGTAGGACGAATCTATTAATTGGTTACCTGTGGTGAAACAGTAATTTTCATTTATATTCATGCTTTTTTACCAAAAAAATAATGTCCTTTTTTTTTTTACTTATAAGAGAACAGAATGCTCATTGTGACATATTCATTTCATTGCAGGGCTTTACCAATGCTGTCAAAAGGCCGGTCCGTATTCGTGAATTTCTATCTTAATGTGTGTAGCAAATAATATGTTCATCTCCATGAGCTCCCCTTGTTCCCTTTAGATTAACTTTGTTGTATGTTTCAGAATCAAAGTTCTTACCATTTTAGTTATGCTCTTTTTTGTTTATCATTTTCACTTACAAAAAGAAGGGAATGGAGTGGCAGGTATGTCAACCAAACTAATTGTCTATGATTACAGTTTACTCATCTAAAAGTTAATTTATTCAGCAAAGGCAAATTGTCTATGTTTACAGTTTACCATGACATTGCCAGATAGCACAGACCTGATCCAACCAGCCCCTAGCTCCACACAGCTAAATTTCTTTGCATTTTTTTTATAGATAATGCAGGTTTGTTGAATCTTGTAGAAGATGTTAATTGAAATTCAAATTTTAGAGCAAACTACCATTTTAGTCCCTCAAAATGTATCCCATTAAATTTTAAAACTAATGAAATATAAGATAAGTTCTTCAAACTATCAATTATTTTATCATAACCTCTAAAATTCACCACTTGCTATTTTGGTTCCTAAATACAAATTAACATTAAATACTTAAACCATACAATGTTTTATAAATTTTGGACTAATATAATTGACAGATTATATACTTCTAAAAACTCATTTATGAATTCTTTAATTTTAGATCGTAATGTGATGGCTGTACTTTTCAGGATTAAATTAAGTGTTTATTATTGTACAGTAGTCCTTTCATATAAAAAACAATGTTGTGCTTTGATAAAAACTAAACTTCCTGATTTTACCAAAAAAATCAATTTCAGAATAATTAATTCACAAGTAAAAATATTATTTTTGGATTGATTTAGAATATTAAACAATACTGATAAAATATTGTACAATTAAAAACACAAAATTAAATTATTATTTTTTTATAAAAATTTTAATGTTAGGTATTATTATAAAACTTGACATTTCAGTTAGACGGAGACTTAACGATCATAATATGTTATCATGAAAAAAAATTTATTAAAAAAATACAAAATTAACTTTTAAATTAATGTAATTTAGAAACTTTTGATATCACCCAATATGAAGTTATGGAGAAACAAATAGTTTCTTGCATGTTTTCCATTGCAAAACATATTGACCTATACTCTACTTTTGCAACTTGGTTTGTTCCACCATGACTTAGTGCCTTCTCTGCCACTGGTCTATTGCTCTTCTTGTAGTTGTCCTTTTCTAAGGTATTTTTCTCACCAACATCTTCACAGTTTTTTAATCTTAATACTTTGCAAATAAATTGTTGAACAAACTACCATATCATTTGTGTATAAGGCTAAAACATCTGAATCATGCTAACTGTTGTTGTATGGGGTGTCTACTAAAAAAGATGAAGGAATTGAGTAACCACACATCTTTAACTGATCTCACATGACAGTTATTTTACAATGGTACACACAATATCTTATACTAGAACACCAACCTTTATGCATCAAGTAATTGTTGGAGCACTAAACAAAATAAACTCCAAGTAGTTATAATCAAGATCCTTCTAAAAAAAGAAAAGAAAACAACCTGCAATTGCATGTCAACTTTAATATTTGAAAAGAAAACTTCTATTCTACATGTTCCTTCACATAAGATTTACGCTATTATGATGATTGAATACAAAACTAAAAGTGTATTTTGAGAACTTCTCTATTAAAAAAACATCCAATATATGTAATAGTAAAGATCTCAAAAATAACTTTTACATGTATTCAATACCCAAGATAGTCTTGGTATTAATCTTAGTCATCAGATCTTGAAGCCTTCAAACTAAGCATCAATCTTTGTTATTTTTACAAACTTACCACCATTCTTTTTTTTCAACTTTTAACTTCAAAATTAACTATAAATCAGGTTGTAGGTGTAATAAACTTTTTTTTAAGTCAGCCTAACCATTTTACTTTAAAAAAGTTTTTAAAAAGTTAGACTTAACTTTTTTAATAAATAGGTCAAACTCCTAGACTTATTTCCACCATCTATTTTGAATGTGAAAACCACCAATGGAGGTTAAAAAATGGTTCTATTACTAACAATGGGTTTTAATCTTAACTCGTTGGCTCAAACATTGAGCCAAGGGAGCTAAAACCCCTCCCTTAAAATATTAGGAGGATTTTGAAGTTGAAAGAGAGTGAAAATAGTTTATGATTTTTGGAGGCACTAAAAGAGTTATTCTTGAAGTTTTATTCCCCTTTAGTAATACTTGTAAGAGTATAATCATATAATCACATAAAGCATCTCCAATAGGTAAAAAGCACAGGCAGTTGAAAGCAAGAAGAAATCAAATCTTCCTAAACCTCTCTATGAAATAGCAATATATAATAATTTGGTGTACCTACCAAAGATAACACCCTTAAGCTCTTTAACTTTGTTAACAAATCATTTGGCATGTTGTTGAACAAGTCAATGGAGGTACCTATTTGCCTTATTTGTAGGAAAGTGGATAAGCAATTTGTTTTGATAACATCTTTCAAGTTTACTTATGAGGAACTATCTGCAATAATGTGTCACAAATGACTAGTTCTTTATGTGATTTCAATAGAATTGCTACATTCCATTCTGATAGAAAATGTTTTTGACACAAATTGATCCAAATCATTTACAAGGGGATGCATTAAAAACCATGACCTGCCACGCCTTGATTGCTGGAAGAATGATCTAGATACTAGTTCACAAAAGTACTCATTTCCAACTTCTTCAATTCTTCTATGTCTTTTGGATTGTTGGAGAAAACCCTCTGACATCCACAACAAAACCAGCTTCTCCTTTTCAAATTCAGTTTTTGGTAAAATTGCACAATAAGCAAAACATCTCTTCAAGTGTGATGGGAGATAATGGTAGCTTAATCTCAAAACCTGCAGAATTTTACTCTCAGAATCTTGCAATTCCCATATCTCACTGTCCAATACTTTGCACCATTCTTGTCTATCACTTTTAGACCTCAAAAGTCTTGCAAGTGTCTTCACAGCCAAAGGCAACCCCTTTGCACTTCCTCACTATTTCTCTCCCAACTTTGTCTGAACTTTGATGCAATTGTAAACTTGAATCACCTTAATCAAAGGCATGTTTTCAACATAAATTCCAGGAATCTTCATTGAATCATTGGACAACTTACTGAGATTACAGAGTAAAACAGTTTGCATGATGGATGCAACATAACCACCAGGAGTAGTTACAATAATCATACTTCCATGTTATAGCATCCAAGCTTTGAGACCAAACTCCTTTTGCACTCTCTTTGATCATTGTATATCAATTGAGTTAGGTGGTTTTTCCAATTCCTCCCATTCCAACAATGGGAATAACACCTATTTTCTCATCATGATTCAACACCAAATCAACTAAGGAGTCTTTATCATTATCCCTTCCGTACACATCACATGCTTTCATTACAGATGAGGTTGGAGTCTTGTGTGTCATATTGACTTCTTTACCCACATTCAGATTAAGCATTTCTTTCTGCCTTATAATAAATTGTAATCTCTTCAATTTTCTCTTCAACCCCTTTAAAATAAAAATTCATAGGAACGAAGTGCAATGTGTTTATCTCTTTTTGCCTTGATTTTTACATACTAGAGTTAAGTGGACAGCTCGTGATGAATTAGAAATTCAAAATTTCTACAAGGCAAAAGTTAGAAAGGGCCTTTGTTCTATGCTGAACAAAGTTAGGGTATAGGAGACTAATCTTTGGATTGGTTAACAAGCATCAATTGATATTCTAAACTAATGGTATACCCAACAGTTTAAAAGAAAAATCATCTCAAAAGAAAGTCAATCATTATTCATTTTAAGTTGGAGTAGTGAACTCAACTTTTTGAAAATTCTACATAAATATTACATCTCACTTAGTTTATTACATCTCACTTAGTTTATCAGCAATAAACAATAAATTAAATATGAATCACTTCAGGGATGATCTAACCCTTATACATAATCTACCAAACCTCACAAACTACACAACCAACCCTAGAAGTGTCTGACTAAACTACATCACTTAACCAATCTCATACAAGAGCCAAAGGATCAAGGCACCAATCAGAATAAGAGAAAGTAACCGAGGGTGACTTGGAAGTAACCCAATATCATGTCTTTAATTGAACCAAAACCAACAGTTTTAAACCATCAACCACCCGATTTGAAAATGACGTTATTCCTATGTTTCCAAATCTCACTAACTACCGCAATCCAAACCGTTTTTCAAATCTCACTAACATCTAGCTTAGTAAGTACTACTCATTATTTCTGTAAATTTATTTGTATGTTGTTAAATTATGTAAATTTATTTATTTGTTGTTAAATTATGTAATTCAAAATATAATATTTTTTAAATACATACATTTTTGTTAGAATGTAAATATGGTCGACTTATGAAACTCGGTGAGTTATTTTTCGTCACACACACCAAGAAAGACAAAAAATAGGTAGATGATCATGTTAGTGACACCTATGTAAGTTATTGAATTTAATTTCTTTAATTTTTTTATATTAATTATGAATTATAAAAGAATATAATCAAATTAAAAGATATTAAATAATATAATATTATATGTCATAATTTACAAATGATTATGATTTTGCTTGCAAGGCTCCAGAAGTGTGGCTATTGAGTGTGCAGCATAAGCATATGAGTGGATGATGTTAACTGCTATAAAAGATTTTGAGAAGTTTCCTAAAGTTAAAAATGAATGTTTAACCATTGGGGCCACTAACTGTGACCTTAAAAGTCGTGTTTGATGTCTCCATTATTGTCCTTTAATTTGGGTGTATATAGGAAACATATTCGTTACACATCACAATTCAATAACTATTGATGACACTTCTAGAAATGCCCCAACACTTCATAAACTCAACCATTCTAAGCCTTCCAATTTTTGTGATACAAATTCGGGACTCTAAGATTTTTTTCCTTGCCTTCTCATTAGGAAATTGTTGGATGCTTTAATTTGTAAGACGTGTTTTTTTTTTTTATATAATAAAAAATTATATCATATGTTGATATTTATTATTCATTACACTAAATTGATTATTTATCTAACCTATAGTTTTAGTTTTAAAGAGTAAAAATTAGTCACCAATATACCATGAATAGAACTTTTGCATGAATAACATGGTGATCTGAAATTAATTTTGATATTCAATATGATGAGCAAATAGTATATCATCAAAATATCAAGAGATTAGATACATCACATACAACAACCATAATAACTCAAATGATCAACTTGAAAGGCAAAATAAGTGCAATTAATAAAGTAATTAAGATATTGGAAGAAGAATTTGGAAGATGATATTTTTGATTATGTGGTGTGCATGTTTGAGAATGAAGAAGATAGTAAATATATTAAAAAAAAATGTTAAGGAAAAGAGAGAAAAGTGGCCCCAACATAAAGTTAGAGAAAGTATTGGTGTGGGGAGAAGGGAGAGAGTCCCACATGTTTTGATAAAGGTGGGAAAAAAGTAGCAATCATTCATTTTAGGCAAAGCTATACCTCTTGGTTGGCAGTTAGCAAATAATAGAATTAGATACAACGTGTGCAATTTTCAGTCTTTGAAGAGTTTCATCATTATATTCCTGTTTTGTCAAACTCTAACATTGTTACTCACACTCCCAACAAAGCATTAGAAGATGCATTGTACGGCTTCAGATTGTGTCTTTCTTCTTAATAATTAAGCTTTCAATTTTTGTTTCCATGCTTCTTTCTTCTCAAATATCTCTATCACATTACCATTCTTTTAAAACTCACAAAACTCTTCTATCTATATATCACTAACCTTTTACCTTTCCTTTCAATCTATACTACTTTTATCTAGGCCTACCTAGTACCTTTAACCGGTTGACGGTTGAATTTTCTTCGTCGGTCGCTCTTTCCTTTCTTCTTTTTTTGTGTTTAGTTTTAAGTTCTTAGTTGAATGTGTACTTGTAAATCTGACGATCAAGTAAGTGCAGTATTTGAGTGTAATTAATGTATTGATAAAAATCTTATTCTTCTATAACATGCATATTTATAGAGTTTGTAATAGATTAGGTCATTGATGAGTCATATTTAATGTGTATCATAATTTACCTTGATGCATTAACTTTGATACCAAGTGATGTGTGGTACACTACTATATAAATAATTGGTAGTTAATTAGATACCAATTTAAAAATTATTTATCAATAATAAAAACTATTTTAGATACCAATAATTTTTTTAGTCTCTAAGTATATAATTTAATCAATATAGTAACTAATTAATTTTTATTTAATGATTTTCTATATATATTTGTAACTTTTTTAGTATCATCTTTTAATTAGACAATTTTACTATTTAATAAATTTTCATTATTATATAAAAAATAAATTTCTTTATATATTATTTTTGATATATTTCAATTAGACAATTTTATGTTTTAATAAATAAATAAATATTTAATAAAATAAATAAATAAACTTTACTTTACTTTAAAATAACTAAATAACTTTCTATTTAAAAATAATCATCACATACATTTTTTAAAACCAAATAGTATCATGTTAAGGATTTTAATATTATTTAAAAAAATTACATATTTTAAATAATACTTTTTAATGTAAAAATATGAATACACATGTGTTTTTTCATAGGGTGTTTTTTTCAATATTACAATATAACATAATGTCTCACTTTAAACATGATTGTTGTGTGGAGTGTAATTTATATTTTATTAAATGTATTAATGTAAATATGCAAATTTTATAATCAATGTAAAAAACTATCTTTTTTGTGAATATCAAATATGCATTTTCTGCATTTAAACTCACAGGTTAGAGTCCCTAATGCATGAAATGGTGATTGGAATATCCCATCAGAGGTGATGATTGGGTACCTCAGTTATATATGAGTCTGCATATATATATATATATATATATATATATATATATATATATATATATATTTTTTTTTTTTTTTTTTTATATATAAAATATATATAATATTTTTTTTATATGATTGACAAAAAAAAACAGAAAGTGTGAGT
>Ga0123342_1005014_pt1 | contig 19635 bp, 12 predicted proteins | sample Turbeawhitnodule_FD_89960 | JGI IMG/M metagenome (GOLD analysis project Ga0123342, IMG submission 89960) | Root nodule microbial communities of legume samples collected from Mexico - Turtle bean Mexico white nodule | ecosystem: Host-associated > Plants > Roots > Nodule | place: Mexico: Nepantla... | reverse complement strand
TAAAAAAAAAAAAAAAAAAAAAAAAAAATATATATATATATATATATATATATATATATATATATATATATATATATATATATATATATATATATATATATATTAGAGTTTGTGTGGGCCTAGCCCACGCAAAAGCCAACGCATGTTAAAAAAAAAAACTGGCGTGGGCCAAAGGCCGACGCATAAAGGGAAGGAAAAAAAACAATTTATTTTGTTTTATAGCCAGTTTACCTGTAAAAAATAAATATCAATCAAATCACATTCAGACAAATTACTATCATTCACAATACATCCACAAACACAGCCAAAGTACAAAAATAATACAAATAATTAAACAAAGTCTTTGATCCATTCAAATATTCAAAATGATATGAATACTTAAAAAAAATATTACAATTAAAATTGTACTTTACAAATTTAACTAAAAGTAGCAAAATGAATCCCATAGTGATATAATAAACCTGTAAAAAAATACAAACAATATAAATAAATAAATGAAATAGTTAAAATACTTAGTATATAATAAAAATGTCAAATAGTTAAACTTACAGTATAGGAAGTATAGGATGCACTTTAAGAAACAGGTTGATCATCATGCTTTGGATTATACTGATGATCGAATTGAGTTGTGCTATTGGAAAAATTTTTGTCATGTTCCATTGAGATAGGTTTATCTTTTATAACCTTCAGCTCATCCTCCAAGTGTGCATACTTCTGACTCCACATACTAAGTTCAGCACGAAGCATTTGATTTTCAATCACATGCTCAAATTGTGAAGTGTCGGAACTAATCTACATTTTCGTGTTATAATTCAATTATTTTCTATGTAAATTACCAAGCTTACAAAGCTTACATGTCTATTATCAATTTACATTCATTCTTCTCTCTGTAAAAGAGAAATCATGGCCTTCCTAGCTACTATTGTTATTCTTCCTATAGGTATTCTTTTCATCCTTTCTAGCCTAATTGTAAATATTATTCAGGTAACATAACAATATAACATTCACAACTCAATAATCAATATACCAGCAACCAATATAGCAACCAATATACCATTCACAGCTCAATAATTGTAAATATTATTCAACCAATATACCATTCACAACTCAATAATTGTAAATATTATTCAACCAATATAACAACAACCAATATACCAGCAACCAATATACCATTTCAATAATCCAAATAAAAAATCAGAAAACTCTGAACCTTTAAATGGAGTGACGTGGAGAAGGCTTGGGTTAGTTCCGCGAAGGAGGTGGAGGCAGCGGAGGAGGCGGTGACGGTGACGCCCGGACAGTGACGCAGAGGCAGCAAGGAGGTGGTGACAGTTACGCACAGACAGTGACGCGGAGGCAGCGAGGAGGCGGTGACGGTGACGCCCAAACAGTGACGCGGAAGAGGCAGTGACGGTGACGCCCAGACAGTGACGTGGAGGAGGCGGTGACGGTAACGTCCAGACAGTGACGTGGAGGCAGTGGAGGAGGCAATGAGGCACGTAGAGGCACATGGAGGAGGCGAAGGACTCTCCCGGAGCAGTGCAGTTGCGGAGCAGAGCTGAAGAAGGGCGAAAAATTTAAGTTTTCTAATTTGGGGCAACTTCTGTGTGTTGGGAAAGCGGAGACACAAAAATTTTTATATATAGTCTCAGCATGCATCGGCCACATCCGACGCATACTTTAAAATATTTAATTTTAACTAAATTCAAAATTTAAAAAATAATTTAAATTTTTTTTTATATAACAAAAAAATTTAATTTAATGTATAAAAAAATTTAATTTCATTATACAACAAATTTTTTTTAATTTATAAAAAACAATTTAATTTATACAATAAAAAATTAATTTAATTTATAAAACATATTTAATTCAATTTATACAAAAATATTTAATTTAATTTCTACAACATAAAATAAATTTAATTTATAAATAAAAATTTATTTAATTTATACAACAATAAAGAAATTTAATTTACACAAAAACTAAATTAAAAATCGAATTCAAAATTTAAAAAATAAATTAAAACTTTTTTTATATAACAAAAAAAATTTAAGTCAATATATACAAAAATTTAATTTCATTATACAACAAAAACTCTTTTTAATTTATAAAAAACAATTTAACTTAATTTATACAATAAAAAAATAATTTTATTTATACAAAAATATTTAATTTTATTTATACAATAAAAAATTACTTTAATTTATACAAAATAATTTAATTTAATTTCTACAACATAAAATTAATTTAATTTGTAAAAAAAACTTTATTTAATTTATAAAACAATAAACAAATTTAATTTATACACAAACTAAATTAAGTATAATTTGTATGTGATATAACATCTACTATCACAACTATGAATGAACCCTATTATTGAAATTGCTCATGATACCCTCATCATCCCTTCTAACTTATAATCCAAAATCTAATAATCAACTATATTTCATGATTCTAAGTTAATTCTATATACTATCACGAAATGACTCATATTTCTCAAATTACTTATGATACTCTCTTTCGGCCTTTAAAATGCACTTCTTAGTTCAACTCTTACCTTGACAATGGACTAGGGTTATTAACTTATAATTCAAAATGCAATCATGAACTCTATTCCATGATTTTAAGTTCATTTTATGTCACACCCAGTCGAAATTTACTTATTTATGTTACATTTATTAAGAACTAAGTCTACTAAAATTACTATGTCAAAGACCTATATATTATTTAGTACATTGGGAAACTGTATTAACACACTTATAAGGAATATTGCATATGTGTCATCTCGTCACTTAAAACTTACTACATTATTATGTGCTTCAGTTGGAAAACATCAATTTCTTTTCGAAATTAACTATAACAATGACATTTATAGAGCATGTAGTCAACTTTGGAACACTTTGGATATTGTAGCAATCTAACAATTAAGAATAAGTTACTTACTCACGCATTTAGTCTTAATATGTTTGTATCATATACATTTTCGCTAATTCTTTAAGATGATCTTATGCTTCATTTATGAGAAGTAACATCTTTAAAATTACAATGGATACCAAAACAGAATTCCTAGTTCATTCATCCATTGCACACATATAACATTTAAACTCATTTAAGTTAGTAATCAAAAGTTTTATCTAACTTTTTTTTTCTTAAGCCAAATAAAACATTTTTACATAAAATTGACTCTCTGTTTTTAAATACATCTATTACATTTTGTATTAATTAATTACTTCATCTTGAATTTATATTCTTAAATTTATGTATATTTTATATAATATTTACAAAATTTAAATACGCATTCTTTTTACTATTTTTTACTCAATTATTATTTTTCTACATGTTTTCAAATCTTTATAACTTTTTTAAGATAACTTCTTTTAAATAATTTTAAAATTAAACACTTCATCAATTTAATAAATTTAATTTAACTAATTTATTTCATAATTTCAAAAATAAAATATTTATGACAATATATAAATCAAATAAATTTAAAATAAATAATCTTTAAAATAATAAAATATTTTATATAACATTTAAATAATTTAAATACGTCTTTTTTTTTACTCAATTAATTTTAAATCAAACACTTAATTAATTTAATAAATTTAATTTAACTAACTTATATTAAAAAATTTAAAATTAATTAATTTATTATAATATTAAAGAAATAATTTTAAAATAAATATAATAAAGAATTAAAAATTAAAATATATTTATAATGTTATACATTAAATAAATTTAAATAAATAAATTTTAAAAACTTAAAATATAATGTACCCTAAACGCATACATTAAACTATGTGTGGGTCGTGCCGACGCAAAATGGATGTTTTTAAAAAATAAAAAAAATCGTGTGTGCGTCGATTTTACGTCAAAATTAAGTTTGCATGGATTTTCTGTCTGTTTGACCGACAATATTTGTGTCCATAGTTAGCCCACGCAAATATTTAGCAGCTAAATTCTCAATTTCTTCTTTGTAGTGTGTTTTGTTTTTCCAATAAACATCCAATTTAGTACAATTCAAAGTTAATATCTTAAAATTTATATCAAGTTATCAGATTAATCAGATACGGATTGTTTAGCTTGTAGGTTAATTTGGACGGATTATTTGAGTTTGATTTATATTGGACCAATTTTTTTAAGAAAAAAAATATTTTAATTTTGAATAATAAATGAAATAAATATACTAAAATCTTAATAAAAGAATCACATATATGATTTTAACAATTATTTTTATAATGGACTGTGACTTTATACAGTTTACAGTTAAATTTTATCAAAAAAATATCCTACCAAAAGAAAAATTAAAATATATTTCCGAATTTATAAATATTAAAACATACATACATTCTACTGTGTTTATTCTTCCTTTTTCAACAAATACTATTTCTATACATTTCCACAAAAGTTGTATATCTTTGTAAAGACTTTTGAAGCATCCAAAAATATGCAAAGCCTTTTTGGTTAGTGACAGAAATGAAATCTTTAACTGCAATATTTAATACAGTGAAATTCATTGGTGAAAAAAGTTGACAAAGTTTACCATGGAGGATATTATTAGATGATAAAGGAGACAAGGGTGAAGAGTAAAAGTGGTAGCAGAAGACACAAAAATGGTTGCACTGTTAATCTAGCACGTCTTTTTGGTGAAGTAGTATACACAACACAACACATACTAAAAGCTTCACATTAAAACTGAAGGGTATGGAAGAATATTATATGAAGTTTAGCCTTATGTCACAAGACATGAATATTCTTGATAGCACCGAAGCAAAGCACAAACCCACACACCAAGTTTTTGAGAAAGATTCTAAAACAGCTCATGGTCCAGATAATATAAAACTGAACTTGTGCTTTGCATCAGAATCAAAGTAAACCCTAACAGAAGGGAGAATAATCAAAAGTTTGTAATAGCTTCCCTGCCACAGTTCCATGCAACCTACACCTACATAAACCCTCATCATTCTTCAATGTCAACCATCCCTCTAACATTTCTTCTAGCTTTCAAAAATCTTTGTGATCTTCCCATGGCCACATTCATGTTAAGGTCTAAGAAAGCAGTGCATGCCTTTGCCTGGCTTTGTCTTCTGCTGATGGTGCAGAAAGGTGCTTCCTATGATTTCGTAGTTGGTGGCCAAAAGGGTTGGAGTGTTCCAAATGATCCTAGTTTCAATCCTTTCAATCAATGGGCAGAAAAAAGCCGTTTTCAAATTGGAGACTCCCTTGGTGAGTTCTCATTCAATCTATGCTTCCTACTCACATAGTCTAACGTTTCACTTTAGATCATCTAATTGACATATTTCTACTTGGATTAATGGAAATCATTCTATATTCTTTTTGTCTCAAATTAACCTTCTCTTTTCAATTTATCATTCATATCAAATTCTACGAAACCTAAATTAAGAAAAGACCTTTCTTCCTTTTTCCTTGTGCTTAAGAAAATCCTTTCTCTTTGCTCCTAATTGATATTATTGTAACAAGTTTTGGATGCATATTCCAGCACAAAAGTAGTACTTCTTCACAGGGACTGGAGCTTTGCTGGTTACCCCAGAAGTTCTTTAACTTTTTCGATATATTTATATATATATATATGGTGAAAAATCAATTTATAAAATAAGTCTTGCTTTTCACATATTTATGAGTATTGTTCTCACAACTTCAAAGATTTAGAACCCTGAGTAGATTTCATTTTTCTCAGCAAAATCTCATTATCAATGATATCCTAAGAGTTAAACTTTTTCATATGGTGATTGCAGTGTTCAACTACCAATCTGGCCAAGACTCAGTGCTCAATGTAAAGAGTGAAGACTATGCGAGCTGCAACACCGATTCACCTTATGCAAAATTCTCTGATGGCCACACAGTCTTCAAGCTAAACCAATCAGGGCCTCACTTCTTCATAAGTGGAAGCAAAGACAACTGCCTCAAAAATGAGAAGTTAACAGTGATTGTGCTAGCTGAAAGGAGCAAAAACACCAACCAAACCACCAATGCTTCTCCACCCTCACCACAATCATCATCTTCTTCACCATCACCTACTGGCCAAGAGGGTCAATCTCCAACCTCAGACACAAACCAAACACCAAGCCCTGTCAGTGAACCTCCCCCTCCCAGTGCTGCTGCTTCAGCCTTTGTCTCCCTTGCTGCCTCAGCTGGAGCATTCATGGCTTCAGTGCTGGTTTTATCTTTCTAAGCATTAAGAGTGGTTGAGTATTGATTTCATTTTTTTTTTCATACAATTCTTTTATTTTTCATTTTTCTGTTCTTTGTTTCCTATACTTTTAGTTCAGAACTATTATGACTGGTCTTCGGTTCAAAGTTGGGATGGATGTTTGATATTTATTTGTGAAAATGGAATAATAAGCTGACAATGATTTAGCCTTTTGTGTGTTCTACACCTTGATGTATAAATGATGGTATGTGAAATGAAATAAAGCAATTTTTTATTTATTAAAGAGAACAATCGATTATATGTTATCAAATAGTGTATTTTTGTGATTTTATATAATGGTAGAGATATTATATATCTTGTTATCTTTTATATGTAAGTGAATTTATCATAAACCATTTTCCTCAGGTGGCATATATACTCAGGTATACATGTTTGGCTGTTTGCGGAAGTTAATATCTAACAGTATAGCAAAAAAGATAATTGACACCGAAGAAAATTAAAAATATTCCTTTCACAACCTATTATAATAATATAATAAATACATTTAATATTTTTAATTAAAAACAAAATAAATATAATTAAAATATTATTTTATTGTGTTAAACCTGTGTAATTACTGTTTAGGGCGTCAAATATCAATTCTCTCTCTCACTTTTCTTTAGGTTCTTGTTGATATAAAGTATACTTTGAGCAACAAATATTGTCTTGCTTTGTGGAAAGTATGAAAAGGCAGTTTAACAATAATAAGTGTAATAATAAACATTTACTCCATCTCATACTGTTATTCTTATTAATTTAAATGAATAAGTAAATAAGATTTAAGGAAAAAAGAATAAATTTTACAAAAATATAAAAACTAATTAATAATGAAAATTTAGAATAGTTAAAGTTGAGATCCAAGGAAAAATGAAATCTTAATATATAAAATAAATATCTAAAAATAATTAAAAACTAAAAAATTATAAATAATGCTGTTAATATTTTTTTGCAATAATAAAATTATTCCATACGGTTTAAGATTGAGAAGTGATTCCTTATATGAAGGTTATTATAGCAACCTTCGTATAAATTTTTTCAATATTTTAAAGTCTGACTAAATCAGGGCAAACCAATAATAAACTAGATTTGACTTGAGTAAATGCGTAATATTACCGTGTTCACTTCATACGCTTACTTGCCATAAATTAATTCAATTTAAGCAAATTATATCTCAATATATACATTATTAATTTTCGGGCTAATTCAATAACAATTAAAGTATAGATTTCAACCAATTAAATCATGAATTAGAAAATACATATCTTCTCTAAAATTTCACTAACAATGGTTTCTAAAGTCTTGCCAACATAATAATATTTTAATAATAGTTTCTTTTCTAAAGAAGTTTTCTACCAGATGGATTCTTTGTTTTTTAAGATTAAATTGTAGAGTCATATTTGACAGAAGTGTCAAAGAAAAGTAATAGATCTTTCTTTTGCAGCAAAATAGATCTTTTAAATTATTTTTTTATTCAAAATTATAATTTTTTTCGTGTTTTTTCAGTAATATTAACAACCACTTAAAACGTAAATTTTCCTAAACCATATTCATACATTAATCAATTTTTAAAATAGTATTCATCTATGCAGACATTCATATCCAATGTTTGTTCCAAAAGTTATTCAGTTTTGGGGGATAGACAGATTTCTATAAAACCAGTCTCTGCCAGTGAGCAAATGCGGGTCGCATAAAAAGGGGGCACACCAGATTGTCATTTTCGTCTCAAATAACATGGCAAAAAGATGAATTTGCATTCAAATTTATTAGTCATACTACTCACCAATTTCACCCTCCCTACCCTTTAATAAATTAACAGATGTTATTTCCTCAGGTCATAAAAGCAACAAGAATTTAGTGAAGGCAAATATTGGAGGCATTGTGTACCTCGTAATTCTTATCCTTGTAATTATCATTTTACTGAAATAGCAAGAAAATTATATTTGTAAGAACATATAGCATAGTTAATTACCTATAGTACTGCTGAGTGAAAGTGGGTATAACAAAATCTGAGACCCAACGCTATACAATGTTCACCTATCTATCAAAAATTTTTCCCAAGCTCAACTTTTTTCATCATTCTGATAGTGTTGTGCAGAATCGAGTCCAAAATTCCAGCTACCTGAAATTACAAAAGAAAAAAATAACACTTAAAAACAATATAATTTTAAAAAAAATAACAGAAAGCAACATCTGGAACAATGGCAAATACAAACCGTGAAAATGCCTCCAATAATGGCACAAACATTTGTAATAAAATGTGAAAAAGACCTCTGGTTTTCTGTTATTAAGACCTGCCAACAAAAACATTGTAAACCTTCAATAAATTTTATTAATACGGCACAAATTCAACCAAAATTATGACCTCTGTATGCGAACCTGCATTGGGGAGAGCTCGATATGAAACTTCGCAACAGGAATGTCAACACTGTGTGCCACACTGCTGTGCGCAGTGTACTCGTACTCCTCAATTAATTTATAACCTTTTCTATTCACTACCTCTGTTTTAACTATCTGAATATAATGCTCTATCTGCAGAAACATGAGTGGTAGAACTATAAGAGATTTGGAAGAAAAGGAGAAAAGCAAATAAAAAAACTTCAAGAGGTCCTGGATATTCATGCTGACTCTAGATCTCACTTGCAAATGGAGATCAATATACAAGCAATCACGATATTTCCCATTATTCAACCAAACATTCAAAGTTCCTATACTAACCAAAAAAAGTCAAATGGCAGAGTTGAGACTAAATTAAAAGTTTTTCTGTTTTTCATATAAAATATTGAACTTACAGTAACATTTGCTCCGAAATCACGAGTATTGGAGAATGACCGGCCACTGAGCCTATCATGGCTGCTACCTAAGTATGGTATCAAGAGCTTCACATCACTCATGGCCCTAGGCGTCACTTTCTTTCCAAAAGACAAGTTGTTTACGACATGTGACATGTTCATTTGAGAAGCATCAAAGGAATGGGCGTCAGATCTAGCTGAGATGATCAAATTTCCTGGAACCTGCAAAGTGCAAAACAGCTTTACATTTCTTTCAAGAATTCTCATTTTTATTTTTAGTTTTTGAAATCTTAGAAAAAAAAAAGTTATTTTAGAGATTTTATTATTAATAACTGAAGCTTCTAGAAAAAGAAAAACAAAACAAAACAAGGAATCCATTGTATCAGTTACTTCCAGAGAAATGATAGATCTCCTTAATTCATGGATATATATGAACACCGTGGAACAAAATGGGAATTTCTCTATAGATTACTGTTGAAGGTTAGACCTCAACCTTTTGGGTATTTTACCTTTTTCACTCGCACATATCCCTCTATTCTACATCCACCCGCTGATGGTGCTGGCCTTTTTTCATTATCTGTAGCATTAGATTTATCTTCCAGAGCTGGCTTTTGAGATGCTGTTGGGAGAGATGTAACTAAATTCTCCATAAACTGCAGGAAGAAAATAATGTTTAATAACATTAAAAAAAGCATCAAGCCAACTGATTTAAAGTGTGTTAATTTAAAATAAATATAGTGTGAACCTGGACAAGGCTTTCTGTATCACGATCTCCATAATAGGACTCGTGTTCATGATGCCCATGTTCACTTCTGAAATTGGAAACGCATTCAGCAAATTAGATTTAATGAAAAAATTCAAAACATTAGAACTTTAATCAGGAACAAGTATGGTACACAGTAGCCAGGTTGTGTGACATATTATATAGATAAGACAAAAATGAACTGAATTGAAAGACCTCAAAATAAAATGGAGAACTAAATATTATAAAGAAACCCTACAAACTTGATCAAGTTTCTACTAAATTTCTAACTTCCAAACTTCTAAAATAATTTCATATCCCCAATTCCATCATAAACCCTCAATTTGGATAGAAAAATAATACTAAGGATTTTAGGTGAAGGAAAATAGACAAGATGATATAATTTGCCAAATTTAAAAAATAGGGGTCTTGAGAAAATTTAATACAATTGCAAAATTAAGTATATAATACCCTGAAAAGGATAAGCAGATGCCACAAGAGCAAGTGTTCATTATTGCCAAATTAGCCAAGGCAAAGAAAACCAAATATGCATGACCTGTATATTATTAGGTTTGTGCAGGGATAACAATGATATTAATGCTAATAGCATGAAATTAATAATCATAAATAACACGTAACATCTAGAGCAAATTACTGTCAATCAAAATACTGAAATAGAGGTAGAAATTTTTCATCAAACACTAGTTGACCAATTGATTTTCCCTAATGGATTTTATTACCTGAGATCACTTCCTTTACGGAAGATTCGAATGGATGGATACCCTTGTATGTGATTCCTGGACAATGATAATGAGATACAAATGAATGGAAAAATAAGTATCAATTGAGAATGACGTGTTCAATAACAATGTCAACGAACCAAGGCAGAAAACAATAAATTATAATGAAGACAAAATAATTCCATGCTCAACATAGCAAATATTGCAGAAAGTTTTTTATGTTTATCTTCTTCAATCTTATGCTAACAAGGTCTACAAAGCCTAGCCTATGAAATCTGTTTATGCAATGCATATTCTAGTATATCCAATTTCAGGTATAAACACGTATTTTATTATCAACTGTTTCAGCTTTCAATTAATGTATCTCTCTTGGAAGACGATTATTTGAAGAGAATATAGTGAAGGAGAAAAACTTGGTTTGGAAGAGGCAAAGATAGAGGGTTTGATTTTATATAGAATGGAAATTATTGGTGAAAGTCACATTCCCTTGTTGCAGAGGAATTATATGAAACATCTATACATCAAAAGTTGCTTTGTGTGTCCATATCTTTTGGATACTTTGGTGAGATGTATTGATGAAGTATATAAGCATTGTCCCTTAATGAATTTAACAAACAAATGAGATTGATACTCTTTCTAGTTGTAATTGTTCAAGAAATATGCTTTAATTTGGACTTTCCCAAATTCCAACTATACATTTATTATATTTTATGAATTTTATTTATACACGTTTGTGTATGTAATATATAATATAATATATATATATATATATATATATATAAAAATATATCTTACTCATCATATTTGTTGAGTAATGTGTTGTCATAAGTGTTTAGTGTTCTTATATGTGCTGCCCTAGTCACATGCAATGAGATGAGGATCGTAAGGGGATCAAGAATGAGATGAGGATCATAACTTGACTCGTAAAAGTTAGTGGTATATGAAAAATAATATTAAATACATAAGAAAACTAAAAATAGGTTCATAATTCATAAGATAGATGCATAAAACAGTTAATAAATTCCTAAATATTTAATACAAATAAATCTTCCACAGAAATCCATTTGTATTAGTAAACAGTCATCGCTTGATGCCATTATAAAATAAGGCAGCGAGGAGCAGAACAGATCAGAGAAAATAAACAAGGCAGCCATGAGCAGAACAGGAGAAAATAAGCAAGGCAGCAAGGAGCATAACAGATCTGAGAAAATAAACAGATAGAGACAGTGGCGGTGAGAACGAACAGGCACGGCGGTTAGCGACAGCAAACGCAAGCAGTGGCAAGACCGAGCGGTGGCGAGCATAACGGCAGTGAGAGCAAGCAGTGGCAAACACAACAGCGAAGAGTGCAAGCGGTGGTGAGCGAGACAAGTAACAGGATCGAGATGATCGATCCTCCGAGCATCACGCCTACTCGCTATGATCCACGTAGGTGACGATCCGTCGTTCGAGTCACCTCGCCTTCTCCTCCAAATTTGTTGAATTGCATGAGTTTGCAGGTTTACTCGCGATTTTAACAACATTGGTCACATCAGTCACCTTTAGTAGTATTCATGTGACTTTTTTATATTTGTAATTGTTATATCTAAGAGTTATTTTTTCAGTCTATGAATGTACTGTAGAAAGTAAGAAAAACAAACAAAAACAGAAAGTAATTCAATGCGAAATTATCTTCCTTTTGTTCTAAATTTTTTGCACAATTTGCAATAGTTATAGTCATCATAAAACTTAGTTTCTTGAGGGTAAGATACCATCAACACCACTCAAATACCTCCAATAGAGTGGTATCAAAGTTGTAGATCCTTGCAATAAAACAAATTAAAGAACGATGACCAAAAACAACACTTTCACAGCTAACAACACAATTTATTGTAATGTCCAAGTTCCTTTGTTCAAGAGGAATCTTAGAAAGGGGACTATAAGTCTAACACAAGCTTGTGAGGTAGATTTGCACTCAACTATATATTATAGTTTAGTCATATCTCTAGTCAATGTGTGAATAAAAGGAGGCAGGGGGAGAAGGTTGATAGCAGCTGACACGATGGGCTCAACAAGCCTCGCTACAATAAACTCTAATAAGCTCTTATACCATCTTAGAAGGTGGACTTTAAGCCTAACTCAATCTCATACATCGGTTTGTAAGATGACGTTTGCATTCGTCTATATATTGTAATTATAATTTGGTCATATTTTTAGTCGATGTGAGATCTTCAACAAGGAATATTATGATTTTTGGGATATAAAAGTGGAGACTTTGTTCACCCTTTTTCATGTTTCTGAGTTAATACAAACAGAGCATGAATATGAAGCCTTTACAGTTGTGCAACATGCAACATTGAGGGAAAATAAAACACAGATATTGAAGTTCTTAGGATGATTTAGAGAGGGCAAAAATCATGAGGGCAAAAACAACAAAGGAAACATGGGAAACTCTTCAATCAGATTTTAAAGGAAATTCCAAGGTGAGGAAAGTTAAACTTTAATCTCTCAAGTGAGATTCAGAGGATGAAGAAAAAGAAAAGTTTGGATCAATACTTCAATAGATTGTCTAAATTGGTGAGTCAAATAATGTTTCATGGAGATACAATCAGTCATTGAAGAATTGTTAATGAAATTCTTATTAGTTTGAGTAAATAATTTGATCCTACGGTGACTGCCACATAAGAAAATAAGAACTTGTCAACCATGATCGATCAAGGATTGATGGGGTCACTTAGATCCTATCAGCATAAATTGTTACGTCACATTAAAAGTCAGTTGAAAGCATGTTCCAATCCAAACTTACGATATCATCTCAAATAGGTGAATCAACAAATAATGGTTAGTCTTCTAGAGGTAGCAAATTCGGAGAGGAGGAAGAAATCCACATGGAAGAGGAAATACGTAAGAAGAACAACCATGAAGAAAAAGATTGTTGGAATAAAGAAGAGCCACGATGTTATAATTGCAAAAGGTTTGGATATGAGCAAAGGATTGTTACTTTGACAATCAACAACACAATTCATTTTCTAAAGTAGAAAAATGGTGAAGGGAACTTGATCTTCTCTTGTCAAAAAAACAACTTGAGCATAAAAAATATATGGTATTTGGACCGCAGCTGCAGCAATCATATAACAGAAGATTATGAAGCATTTGTTAACATGGATTCTTCATTTGTCTCAAAAGTTAAGTTAGGCAATGGAAAGTGTGTTGAAGTAAAAGGCAAAGACAACAACGGAGTTACAACAAAGGAAAGAGGTAAGGTGATTCATGGTACTCTTTATCTATAAAAAAATTAGATGAAAATTTGTGAGTATGAAACAACTTTTAGAGCATGGTTATTCTTCGATGTGAGAATTGAGAGTACAAAAAAATTTATTCAAAAGAAATAATTGTCATTATGGTGAAAATGAGAAATAACAGAAGTTTTCCACTTTCACTTAATTATGAGAGAAAAGAGAAACCGAGAAGGCATATAATGAATTATTCTTGTTCATAACGAAGAAGAGATCCAATAATAGGGAATAAAATCAATAATTAATAACGAGGAATGTTTGCTATGATATTTCCCTGACTTGGCAACATTGTCTATAGATATGATTCAAAAGCAAAATCATAAAAATGGTAAAAAGCCAAATTTCATTGAGTAATGGATAAAAAAATTACAAAAAAGAAAAGGAAAACGTGTCAACTGTAAGTAAGAAGCATAATCTTTTAGGGGGAAACAGAAAAGTAAAGAAACTAGCAATAATACCTCCTGCATAAATCTCCTTCTAGAGTGCAATCCACCTTTCCCATAATAATGCGCCCATCCATTTCTGGGTCATATCTATTAAAATTAATCAAATACATATTGGACATTGAATTAGTGAAGTTGTGATAAAAAATAACTCTATATCTACAAAGGATAGGAAAATATCTATCTTCTAAAATGTAATTTCAAGAATTGTGAGAAACAATGAGTCAGAATAAAGTACCTCTCTTTCATAATTTTAGCTGTTTTCTCCCATGAAGGTTTCTGAAAGAAAACAGTAGAAGATAAATTCATGTAAAGTTCAAAATCTATTAATCCACCAAAAAAGTTAAAAATTTATAAACCACGCCATCATTAAAGGAAATAACTTCTGCATAATTCATCAATTGTATCAAAGCACATGGCTAACAATCTTATATGGCTGAAATGCAACCATCCTCATCGTAACATGTTATTCAATATTAAATATTTTTGCATTAGTCACTACTAAAGTGTGACTGATGACATAGCCTTTGCCACTACTACTTAGTACTTAGTGACTTGTACTGAGAGGGAAATTTCTCTTTTAAGGAATGAGACATTGTTGAAACAGAACCCAATCTATTTATGAAACAACAAAGACATCAGGTGCCAATCTTATTTCCTGATGAAGAGGTACAGAATCATGATAAAAATGATTACCAAACGTTGACACCAGGAACACCAAGGTGCATAAAAATTTACAACTGTAATTGGAAACCTGCAAAAAGGATTATGAAACATAGAGTAAATAATGCATTTTGAAATGAACTTAGCAAAAACAAGGAAAAATCAAATGAAATATTCTCAGAAGTGGCCACTTACTGATGAGCATATTTATCAAAATTATGTGTTGTGAATGAAAATGAACCTTCAACAGATTCTCCGTCTACTTCATCATCATGCTTTACAGCATTTGATACTGCACCTGAATGAAACTCAGCGCCAGTGGGTCTTAAATGTGAATCAATAGAAAACTTCCGAACTGTTTTTGTTATATTGAGCCTGTTCTGAAAACAAGAGGCAAAATATTAAGTACAAGCACTAAAACTTCAAAGAAAGGATGAGGTAAAATATCATAAGCATGTATAAAATGAATAAGAAAAAGGATTAACAGAGACTTACTGTTCCCAGCACATCACTCACATCAACCGATGCAAACTCACATGAGAGTGCAGGAAAACTACAAAATAAGTTGAAGTAATAAGCCAACAACAACAGCGAAAGAGGAAGATAAAGTTTACAAACACCCATTACATTGACTTAATGTACAGACTATAATACTATGACTTGCTAGGGTATCCAAATGAACTGTCAAGGACTTGAAGCTCTTCGAAAAACTGAAGAACTGTGAGAGATGAACACAATGTTTAGGGAAAGCTTTAACCTAATGTCAATTTCACAAGCCATCACTGTACATCAACTACCGATATTAATGATCACTTTCTAAGATCCCCATCCCACTCCCAAATTCAACAACGATATGATATGAAGCTCAACTAGTTTCATGGGAAGGTTTTTCCCTCTTCCTTCTGTAGAAGTGTAATTGGACATAGAGTTTTAAGAGAGAATTCCAATTTTAACGTGAATTTAAAATGGCATATCGAAAGAGTAGTTTGGATCTTAAATCCAAAGAATTTTTAAAATGATCGTAAGTTGATAGGAGATTTGTTTAAAAGTAATATGAAAGGTCGTTCATATAAAGTCAAAAAATGAAAGAATCTGAAAACTCCTACTCTTTCACTGTCTCACTCTCAACTCTCTCTCACCCAAAGCTTTGGTGAGTGCTCCCTATCTTGCACCTCTTCCCCTTTGTCACTTTTGTTTGAGTCTCTCTCTCCCTCTATTCTACTCCTCCCTCTCACTCTCACTCTCACTCTTTTGCACCTCTGCTTCTATTTCCCTATCTATCTTTGCTCTGCATTTTTTTAAATAAATATTTAAAAATGAAATTCTACATACAATGGAAATTAAATTACTTTACGCAATTAAAGAAATTGAAATGCAAGAAATTTAAATTGCTTTTTAAAGAAATTGAAAATGAAATAATTCAGTTAAAGAAATTAAATTTCCGTGCATTTTAAATTCCTTAAATTTTAAATGCTCTATCCGAACACTACCTAAGTGAATTTCAAGATTCTGGTCAAACTACAAACTGTTTTGTTTAATGAATTAATCAATAGACAGTGAACAAACGTATCAACCCCTAATCAGCCTCAATTTGCAAATAGAAGTAGATTGAAGCTCACATTCCTTGTAACATAACAAGTTCATACCAAAACTGAACAAAAACCACAAACCCAGCAATAAATGCATAGTATTAAACAATAGTTAAGACATAAGCATTGACCATCTTTGAAAAACATCCTACTCAACCACAGACAGGAAATGCCCAGATACTGTTCTACCTGATATTGAAATCGATACGTAAATAGTCATGATCAGAACTCTTGTCAACAATCACAGATGTGGAGGTGCTAACAGTCAAATAATTACTTAGTTCCTGAAACAAGGATGCAAGACAAATATCAAAATGAAATTTGAACATCCAATTCAAACTTATAAATTTGACAAAACTAAATAAAAGATGTTCATAATTAGAGGTCTAATAGCAAAGCAGTATAGGACCTAACATCAATCTAAATTACAATTTTTTCGTTCAACAATTCACAAGTCATAAACATGATTCAGCCACTGACCATTCCAAACAGAAACATCATGGAGAGAGCTGCCACTATGGATAATCCCGCTCCCGATAACGACGCCTCAGTCAAATCTCTCGGGATTTTTCTGTTGACACAAGTCAACAACAAGCACTTAACAAAATCATTCCCAATTTTTTTAAAAAAATAACAAAAGAAACCTGCATTCACAAATTACGCGTAAAATTTACATCGCAAGCCGTGACATCCATGACCACAAAACTACTAAAAAAATTCACACCGAAACACTTCCAATCACACAAGAAGACTCGAATCGAGGAAATGGACAAGTTCTTCTTGCGCACAGACACCGAAAAATATTGGTATCCGTGTTTTCTTACAGTGTGGACTTCGGTTTGAACCGTTATACAAAGAGCTTAACAATGAACACAACAAAATCCAACCAAATCTGTAACAGAAAAAAACGATTCTGCACATTCACAAGCAAATTGAAACTGAAAGGAAGAACGGAGAGAAATTCTGACCTGTAAAAATCAACGGATTTGAGCGTAGTTGCAGAAATCATGATGGCAAAAAGGTGGAATCACAGTGAGAGAGAGAGAGAGAGAGAGAGAGAGAGAAAGAGAAAGTCTCCGAAACAGAAAGCGCAATAGCTATAGATTGTAGATCGAAGGAGCTTCCCTTTCTGCTGTAGCTTCTTCGTCCCCCACACACTCTCTCGCTCTTCTGGGTGACGAAAATATTGAATATATTCAAAAGAAAAAGTGGAATATTTAATTATTAATTAGATTTTGGGGGAAAATTGAATTTTGCATAGTTGATATACTTAAATAAAAATATATTTAAGTTTTAGGTATGACACTGCTTTATGAATTTAATTTAAGAGTGCATTTTTTAAATTATAACTTTACAATAATTTTGCTAGATTCTATAATAATTATTTAAAAGTTATGTATAGTTGATTATGTACAATTGTACATGAAAATAAATTTTTGTTTTATTATAAAAGGTTCATGGATCCGTTGTAGAAAAAAAAAATGACAATTGATTCCTATAACTAATGATTTTAGACAAAGGAGAGGAAGGAAAAAAAATGCAATGAGGGTGTGAATTAAGGTTTTTAATTGGATTTAAATAAATTTTTAATCCATAATTTGACTTTTAATAGTTTCCGTAAAATTAGTTTATTTTTATTGTTTTTGTTACAAAATTTATTTTGATTTTTTTTGTTACAAAAGTTTACTTTGATTATTTTCTTTCCTAAAACATGTCTAGGTGAATTACAACTAGTTGAATGAATTGACTATCACGTAATCTTTTAACATAGTTTATATAATAATAATAATAATAATAATAATAATAATAAAGGGTTAAAGAAATAGTCAGAAATGTTCAAAAGGTCTAAATGATCAATATCAGTTTACAAAATTAAAAAATATATATGGAAACTAAAGGATATTTAAGTCAAAAAAATATATAAATGTCTTTTATAAACAACAACTAAGAGCATTTAATTGAAATTTTGAATATTCGTAAAAGTTAGGTTTAATTATTCATTTAGTGTAGTAAAAATTACATTTAATTCTTGTATTTAAAATTATTAAATTTAGTCTTTATGTGATATTTTTAATCTGTTTTAATTATTATAAATGTATATCTTATGGATTAATGAATTAAAATAAGATTATACGAATTAAATTAAAATAATAATTTTTTAATATATGAATTAAAAGTTCAAATATGTACCACTACGGATGTTAAATTAACAATCAAACCTAAAATTTAGTACAAAAGTATTTATTATCATCCAATCAAGTTGAATTTCACTAGTCAACTCCAACAAAATAATGTAATAATTTTTGTTAAAAAAAAAACAACGTCTTCAAAAACATCACGACAATAAACTGTTTTTTACTAACTAATCCTCCAAATTCTCTTTTTTTTCTATAAAAAAAAATCATCCAGATTTTTATGTTAGAATTTGGTTTTTAATTAAAACAATTAACCTTAACCAAATATTGAAAGGATTATTTTATTTTACTGTTTATATATTTTATGTGATGAAGTTTTATATGGGTGATAAAATAGAAAATAGAATTAAATATGAGTTTCTTGGGTCAGAACGAAAATAAAGACAAATAAGAAAGTGGGAGTAATTTTAGAAAGAGAAAGAGATATTCTAAAAAGAGTCACATTTCTATTTTTCTTATTAAAAGAGAAAAATATTATTTATTTTTTTCTTCTTCTATCTTCACTTTTATGTTTTGTTTGGATTAGAAGTCTTGGAGTTAGAAAATTGAGGGTATGGGGAGTGTAAGTGTCAATAAAGTTGAAGATGTTTGGAATGAGGGATGTTAGAATTAATATGTGAAGAAAGTTTATTCAGAAGTGTGAATGATGTGATAGTTGTGGAAATATTTTAATATATTTTGAATAATGTAAATTGTAAGATTACAAATTTACCCTTGTATATAAATAAATAGAAAAATGAAATATTAATTAATTTAAAGAACATTTAAGTTATTTAAAATAATTAGTATTATATTATTTAATTTTTATTACGTTATGTTATATATAATAATAAAGTATACTTTTTGTCCATGTGTGTAAAAAATAGATTATTAATTTTGTACATAATTTTGATAATTAAAATAATTGTAAGTTTCAATTATAACTTAAAAAATAATTTAAAATTGAAATGAATTAAAAAATAGAATATAGAAATGAAATATGATTTCT
>Ga0123342_1005013_pt1 | contig 19636 bp, 9 predicted proteins | sample Turbeawhitnodule_FD_89960 | JGI IMG/M metagenome (GOLD analysis project Ga0123342, IMG submission 89960) | Root nodule microbial communities of legume samples collected from Mexico - Turtle bean Mexico white nodule | ecosystem: Host-associated > Plants > Roots > Nodule | place: Mexico: Nepantla... | reverse complement strand
CACTCTTAGACAACCTCTAAGCACTACCTAAGACACACTTAAAGCAAAGCAAAATACAAATGAAATGTACATAGAAGTCTTCATCAAACACAATCTTGAAGGGGCAGCAACCGTCTTCAACAATTTTTTCATCTTATTCTCGCTTGAGCGAGATATGCAGAAAAATTCTGCATAAACCTGTTATATCTGTTAAATTCTAAACCAACATTTCATTCAATTGATAAATTTATACAATCACTGTCATTGAGTCATTGAGTTAGTATATACATCTATATATGATTTCTAAAATAAAATCATTTTATATCAAACAACCAATTCTCATCAAACATTTCATTTAAATTGATACAACAACCTATTCAAATACATTCATTAACTCATTTAATTCCAAACTCATATACATTCTACAACATCTACTATATCTAAAATTTCACATTTCAATCTCAAACAAATTTCAATCTACACAAAAACAAGAAATCCTGCAAGAAAAGTTGAAATTGGTGACCACGTCACTCCCTACATCCAGATCTTCTACCCTAGAGTTTTATTGACAATTTAAACTAACTTCCCCAGATACTAACTAAGAGCTTCAAATCTACCAAAAGCTTAAAGGTCACTTAACTTGCACCAAAGAGTCCTGATCACAAATCTAACTATACCACTAAAATCTTGAGCTAACAGAGACTACTTCTAAAGATAAAAGCATCACATGCAAGATTAAACTAAAAGGCAGACCAGATCAAAACTAACTCAAAGGAAAAGGAGTAAAAAACGAACTTACTCTATCTAAGATTTTGATCGGGCAATCTTGTAGAGTTCACTGTCAGGAGTCCAATGGCATACTCTAATCGTCTGAGTGAAGAGGTCAAAATCTTAAAGAGAAGACAAAGGAAATGAAAAAAGAGTTTTTTTATAGAGATGATGGTTCTTTTAAAATAAAACATGAATAACTGAATTTGAATTTTTATTTATATGCTCTTTTAATTTTAATAATAAAATATTCATGTGTCATTTTAATTGTATCACTTCTAAATTTTTCTTGATCCTTACATCTTTTTTATTATATTAAAAAAATATTTCAGTCTTTTTTTCGAAAAGATAGAACTAAAGTTTTAACAATATATATATATATATATATATATATATATATATATATATAAATAAATTGTGTGTTAGATATTCTATAAAAGATATAACATGCTTTTAATTCTGATTTAAAAATCAAACAAAAACACCAAAAAAATGATGTACTTAGAAATTAAGCAACGGAGGAAGTTAAAAGTGTAGCGTGGGCCATCCAATCCAATCTCACTTTAACACGATATTGAATTGTGCAAATGAAGATTGAAAAAAAGTAATGCTTTTGTTCCAATATTTTCCCACGAGTCTACGTGTCACAGTATAAATTTACTTCACCTCAGGGTTTTCTCATTCACTAAAACATGTTCTCTCATACAATCATAAATCTCATACCAGATCTTACTTCACTTTAAAATCACCCCGACAAATTTTTTCTTAACTATTCATTTTCATTTTCATGTTAGATATCTCTCCTGTGCTATACATGAAACATACGTTAAAACAACAGCAGATGTAAACTTTCATAGTTTTATTTCCAAGATTATGGTAAGGTTTGAAAATTTTATTTGAAACTGATTTTTGACCAAGGAAAATTTGTATTTATATAGTTTTTAATTATTTGAGTACTTTTTTTTATCTTATTTATTAAAATAAATACTTTGTTTGTCAAATACATCTTAATTGTCAAGTATATTCCCAACAAAGTTAGACATCTCAGATTTGATAATAAAAAATTTAAATTTAATTTAAATTTACCATTTAATTTAATTTTACTATTTGAAACAAAAATGTCCATTCATTTATATATTATAATTGACCATTTTAAGCGAAACTCTTCTCATTCTAAAGCAAATAATTATATACTGGATGTGCCACACAAAGTTGTAAGAATAATTACCTTCGTTGATCATGCTGGCCGAAAGTAGGTTCAAAAAATTTCAGGCTCAAGTTGTTGATTTGCTGCTGGCCGAATGAGGTTTTTTGGACGTCTGGTTTGAAAAGAACGTTGTCACAGCTGGGAGTTCCCCCTTCCTAATATGGAAATCGTGAAAACTAATATAATCAGAATTACGAAGAAATTTGTAAAATATTCTATGCTTTCGTAATATCAAAAATTCAAAATCTACTTTGCCATTAGTGTCAAATAGATCAGAAATCGTTTGTCACAAATGTATTTAGGAGCAAATAAAAACATCCAAAGGAAAACTCGTTTTTTTTGCTGCCCCTATGCAGAATTGAGAAATCAAATATAATAGTATTTTTTATGTAACATAATTATCATAATAATCATAAATGTAAATTTGCTAAGATGACAAAATAGGTCAACAACCGAACGAATACACTATGGTGCTGAAAGTTTTAATCCATTCCACAAGTTTTAATTTTTATTTTACATACGTATTAAAAATGTATTAAATCATGTAAATATTTTAGAACTTTTAATTAAACTAAACTTATATTATAAGTGTTAATAATTTAAGTTAAAATATTATTTCATATATATTCAAATAACGCCATAGAAGAAAAAAAATTGAAATAATCTATAATTTTGTTAATCGAAAAGAAGGTCAGCGGCCACTCCATCTTTGACCCCCAGGTTGTTAGTAGAGTGGGCAGGTAAAGAGGAGTGACCAATAGAAACTAAAAAAATGTAAACTCAACCTGCAGGCCCGCTTGCCTAAAATTTTTGTATCCTTTCAAAGTATATACTGGTGCCGAGAGACAAGTACTGAGATGAATAGCTAGAGAATATTATATATACCAAAATTTTGGCCACCTGAATGCAGACCACTAAGGGAATATTTAGTGGAAGTGGAACAAATACACGTCCCCAGTCTATCTTAATTTCAAAACGACCAAAACAGAGCATGGGAAAGTGATGAATGGAAATTCTTAATTCTCTAATCTAAACTGCACTGGTTAGAAGCTCAGTTCGCGTACTATCGGTTCTAGAATCAACATCGTTAGCTTTACGATCAGATTTGGATGCTTTAGCACCTGCAGTAGTCAATGGGGAATTACTCAAAGATATTAATTTACCCATTTTTTTCCTACTAGAAGATGATTCAGTGCCACTCAGAATTTGTCTCAGTTGTGACTGTTGACAAACAATGCGACCTTTGTTCCATTCAGGGAAAGTAAAGGATGATGATGGGACATTATCCTGCAAGAATGACATGGCAGCCTTTGCGATAGGGAAATCTTGGGCATCTATGGTTTTCTCCATCTCACCCCGACTGATTAAAAGGAAACAAAACATATCCACGTTAGAAGAAAGAATAAACCGGTAACCTAAACTCAAGGTACCGCATATAGCACTTTTTTTTCTGATAAAAAAGAGTTCAACTCGTGTGCTGTGCAGATAATAAGTTATTCGAGACAAGCAACTTACACCACAACAACTGATGCAAGCACAGGAAGATCCTCGCTAATCATGAACATTTCCTGCATATTGTTCAGCCAAACTGATAGTGCTGTTAATGCAGCACCTTCTGACATCCTGCAAGAAAATGAAGTCCTAGATTTTACATAATCCGTTGAATATAAAGATGCATAAAACCTCAATTTGGGAGGCTAAAATAAATAGAGTTCTCAACTTTCAATTTTAATTACTGTCCCTGGAAATTTGAGAAAGGCTTCTGGTCACATTTATCTGTTCTGTTATCGTTTCAATTTCATTATCATTCTCACTCTTAAATTTCGTAAACTACCAATTTGTCAGTTGGTGATTTAGAAAATATCATAATGAAGTACTGAAATCTCCAAAAGTTAACCAGTCTACATGAACACAATTAGCTATGGAGACCTCAGAAACTAAAATGGCTAATTGCAGAATTGCCTGAATTGAAAGCTGGAGGTTCTACACACCAATGCCTCAATACTGGGGGGTTTTGTATGTTTTCATTTATTAAATAACAAACGTTTAAAAAGAATTTATTGCCACTATACCTGTGTACATCCACAGACCATACTAGTTTACTTTTACGAAAAAGTTCAGGGAACAGCCCTCGCTTTGATGCTTCATTGAGAACTCTAGCAGCCCTTTCTCGCTGAAACATCCACCAAAGAGCTTCTAACAGTGCATTGTAGAACCTCATCCCCAACCCACACCCTTCGGAAGTGAGCTTGTCAAAGATGTATTCCACAATCTGCCAATTAGACTCGTCGTCAAAATCTCCCTTGATCATCTGTCCAATCACTTGATGGACATCCGACACCCTTATTTTGATCATTTCATCAATTAAATTATAGGCATCCTTTGATCTGAATCCAAAAATTAAGGAGGTAAGCTAAAATATATTAGAAGTAAAAAGCAATTAACAAGTGATCGAAGTCAAATCAAAGCTTTAGAGTTTGGACTTTACTTGATACAACAATGAGATAGAAAATTGCAAAAGCTAAGTAAATAAAAAAATAATTTCCCCCATTTAACATAAAGTGAGAAAGAGTAGTATCTAATCAACACGCAAATGTCCAAGAAGTTGTTGAAAGTTCCATCACATACCATTTATGTTTAGTTGGACTTCGAATATGATTTACATCCATATTTAATCTGGCTTCCTTATTTATTTGTTTTGGTTACCGGTGTAGCCTGTGACCTAGTAAGGAGACGGAGATTATAGCCTTAGGTCAAGGTAAAATGGCTTGGCTAGCATGCATCCCGTGATCAAGTAGTCCTCAGAAGGAAATTGGTGCCACTGAGTAAGGCTCTTAGGCCATTTTATATTTTAAATTGTCAAAACAAATTCTTGCAAACTCACTAAGGGCATGCTTGAAAGTATGTCTACCGAGCTTGTCTTACTCATAATCACTTCGTAAGCTTTGGTTAAGCTTATAAAAAGTACTTAAAACTCCTATAAGTTTTCTCAGTTCATTTCAATAAGCTTTACCATGAAGCGCTTAATTGAATTTTTTACCAAACATACCTAAGACGAGTTCAGTGATATGCAAACACAGTAGTATAACATGTATCAATTGAAAGCTTGAATTCAAAACCATATTTTTTCTGTGAAGTTCTCCAGTACCACCATTTTCAGGGGACCAGCTACCACAATTTAATTTCAAAATTGCCTATTGGGAGGTCACATCATCTATATGAAGCAAAGCAAAATTCAGTATACAATTAACACCACATTGATAGAACGTGTAAAAATTTACTACCAAAAAGGCAAAAAATATATAGATGACAAACAACATATTCTATTGATTTATAACTATCTGACAGTGACAGCTAGAACTGTCTAGCGGTGACAGCTAGAACTGTCTAGCGGTGACAGCTAGAACTGTCTAGCGGTGACAGCTAGAACTACACTTATAACTGTCTGACAGTTATAAACTGACAGTTATTCACTCACAAGCAAGGACAATGAGAGAAATGTGGCCTATATAAATAGGTGTAAAGGGGTTCAGAGGGAGATTTCATCTTGTGGATTGAGAAGATTCATTAAGTTGTGGAAGAGTCCAGGTCTCTCGAAAGTCCTGGGAATCATTTTAGATCTTTTCTATTAATTGAAACTTTTCTTTCTATGATTCTGTTCAGTTTATATCAACTGGTATCATAACTAACTTGATCCAGAGGGAGCAGTAGGGTATTGTCAAAAATGGAAGCAAGATTGGCTTTCTTGGAAGCAAGATTGGAGATCCCTCTGTTCTTAGGTGAGAACACCTGTGGGTGGGCCCACCAGAACGTAAAGATATTTGATATTTTGAGTTGAAAGAGTAGACCAGGAAAAAACAGTGCAACAGGTGGAAGAAGATACAGAGGGGCACACTTCGAATTGGTTTTAACAATCAAATCCTACTACACCTGCAAGACAAAATGGGCAGCATTCAAGATTGTTTAAATCAGGAGGTTTCAACCATCCATGATCCACTGATGAAATCTTGTTGGATTTGAAGCAAGAGGGCTCCCAACCAGAATTCAAGGAACAATTCAAGATATGTTTGACCAGGTAAGAGATGAGGAAAGGGAAGCTGCCCTCTAATGAGTCGCTATCAGCAGTGATGGACTTAGTGCAACTCATACATGAAGGATGTTTGTTGAAAGAGGATAAAAGGAAGGGGAATCGTGAAGGAAGGAGGAGGTACCAAACTAGAAACAAATGGGAGAGGTCATTGGGCAAAATCAGTGGAGACGAATGGAAGGGAAAACATTCCAAGTGGGTGGCTGCATAAACAACCAAAGGTGGGAAGAACAAGTGACAGCAGTGGAGGCTTAGGGGTTTAATGATCAAGCCATCATCATTGATAGAATAGCCACAACGTCTGGGTTCTGCCTGGAGCCTGGAGAGAGGTAGATCATCAACAATGGCTAAATTCTGGATCATCTTGGTTAAGCTTCCCCCACCAGAATCACACCTTGGTGCTCAGATGGTGGCTAATTTTATGTTGGAGTTAGAGGTAAGAATGAAAAACAGTATTGTTCCTGATGAGATGAAAGGTCTGAATCTTCAAATTAGAAACATTGCAGGTGAGATGAAAATGCTATTCAATTTTTTTACCTAGTGGATCAGTCCAAGACTGATAAAGCAAACTCTCTCCCACCACTAATGAAACAGGTCCAACAAGAAGAGACAGGAAATGGGTCTTAAAGATGGAGGCAAAGAGAAATTGGCAAAGGCTAATTTTTCCGTTCTTGTCAAACAATTTTAACCCAACAAAAGAAAGAGGATAACAGCACAGTTTCAGAGGCATTAACACTGTATTTCAAGGCCAAAAGGAAAGCAGAGACAGAGCACCAGAAGAGAACAAGCACACTTACAAATTGGAGTTTGACTCTAGAGAAATAGAGCTATTATCAGTATTTTGGGACTACAATTATTGAATGAAAACACTTAAGTATTTGAGACCTGATCAATCCCATGAATTCTAAATCACAATGCTGATCAAGTTTGGAAGTTTCTATCAGAAAATATTCAGATTGTATTTAAATAAAAATCTAAAAAGAGTGTGGAAAAATAAATTAACCATATCAGAAAACTGTATGGAATAAAACCTCAAGACCGAAATTCATAATTTAGTAAAGGTTAATACTATCCAATTGTGTGATTTCGTGTTAGTTGTATCTGGTATTAGTCTCATGGGCTTATTTAATATTCCTGTATTCAAAAAAAGAGAAAAAGGACTCATGCTTCAATGCTCTGATGATGAGCCAAAAATCCTTGCACTGTAATTTGTTTGTTTTTAGTTCAATTTCACAAACAAATAAGATAACGTACAGGAATTGGAATCATCATAACTCAACTGCTATTTTGTCCAAAATATTGAAATTCAATTATTTACACAATACTATCACTGTAATATGCTTGAGATCATCAATTGGTATTTGTAACCACCAAATTATTATAACTTCAAACTTAGATCAGAAAGTAGCAAAGCTAAATTAATAGAAAAAACACTGCAATATTATTAAAGAATGCTAACCTGTCATTCTTTGCATAAAGAGCTAGCATCATGCAGTAGCACATGACACTGGGAAGTAGTCCTGAAGCTTTGATTTCTTGGAACTGCTCCTCACTCTCGTCAACAAGCCCAGCAGTGCAGTATACACTTAACACTGCTTCAAGTGTCAGCTCATTAGGTTCACAATTTGCTTTTTCCATTTCAACATGAGCTTTTACAGCCTCTTCATACTGACCTGCTTGCCTAAAAGCTTCAATCTCACCGTTGAATGAATTCACATCCCGTTTTAAACCTGACTCATTCATCCTGGATAAAATTGCTTCCGCTTCTTTGTACAATCCCCCTCTTGCGTATGCATGAACAAACGAATTGTAGGTCTCAAGGGTTGCGTTGCTTCCAACTTCTTTCATAGTGTTAAATGCAACAAGAGCCTCTTCATACAGTGCAGCCTGCCCAAACGCTTCAATCACCCCAGTGTACGCCTTGGAAGTCGGCACTATTCCTTTCTCTTTCATATGCATTAAAATTTTCTTGGCATCTTCATAAAGCCCTCCCTTCCCACAAGCAAATATCAAGCCCTCGTAAGTCTCCATGTTGGGCTCAATATTTTCCTCCACCATGTCATGAAACAAAGTGACCACCTCCTTGAAGTACCCTCCCTCCCCAAAGACCTGTATGAGAATGTTATAGGTACCCACATCAGGATCCGTGTTACTTACTTTCATCTCAAGAAAAAGTTCACGAACATCATCATACCTCCCGTGCTTCCCATACAAATTCAACAAAATACTATACGTGTCCGCATTCGGCACACACCCTGCAGCCTGCATCTGCCTAAACACGCCCATCGCATCTTTGATAGATCCTAATTCAGCATGAGCCTCTAATAACACATTATAAGAAGTAATATCCGGCAAATTACCCCCAGATTCCATCTCCCTAAGAAGATCCGAAACCTTCTCTAACCTATTCAACTTCCCAAACGTCTGAACAAGATAACTATAAGTATTGATATCAGGAACTATCCCACTTTCATTCATGGTCCTAAACACCATTTCAGCCTCATCACCTAACCCTCTATGAGCACAAGCACAAAGCAAAGTATTATAAGTGATAACATCAGGCTGAATCCCCTCATGTCTCATTTCAGCAAACAATCCTAACAACCCCTCCCAATCCAACCCACCCCTAGCACAAGCATTAATCACAGTGTTGTAAGTCAAAATACTCGGCGAAACCCTCTCCTGCTTCATTGCATCGAGGAGTTCAAGCGAGGCCTGGAACTGGCCGTTACGGCCATAAGCGTTGATGATGGCGGTGTAAGCGTAGACGGTGCGCGCCACGCCGTTGCTTGGCATTTCGTCGAACACCTCGCGACACTTGTCGAGCAAGCTTTCGCGACCCAAGAGCGTGATCATGATGGTGCATATGTGCTCGTTGGGCTTGCACCACAGCTGGCGCTGCATGTACTTGAAGAGACGCAGCGAGCGCTGCCAATCCCCGCGCTGCGCGAACTCCTTGAACACAAGGGCGAAGTCGTTGAGGGAGAGCTTGTTTTTGAAGGGGTCAAGGCACCGCGCGATGCTTCCACGAGGCGGCAGCGCGGTGAGGCGGTTGATTAGGGTTTCCACATCGTAGCTGTACTTTCCCTTCTCCACCGTCACGGAGGGGTTTATGGGGATGAGCTCCTTGAACTTGGTGGCGCGTGATTGGAACTGGAAAAATCGTTTGGGGGAGGTTGCGAAGAAGAGTTGGCGGAGGGTGGTGGTTGGGTTGAGGAGCGTGGGGGAGAAAGGTGAAGGGTTGGGTACAGAGATAGGGGATGAAAGAGAAAGGGTCATTTTATGCGACGCGGTCGTTTTGCGAACCTAGTTGGGAAAACAGTTACCTAGTGGCGTGTTCATATCAACAAGAGCAATGTAGAGTGAATGGAAAATGGAGGTGGAAGAAGTTGGAGTGAGGAGACTGAGGTTGACGATGGTAACAGAATTGAGGAAACGCCACGTGGTGTTTTTCGTGGATAACGGTCAGAGGATGGTAAAAATGGGAAAGTAATCGGGTTATTTGACCCGATAAGCCCAATTCTGGACAACGGTTCAAATTCAATCGGATCCTTTTACCCCGGGGCAATTCGCGGTAACGGATTTTCAAACGACCTTCAAGCGGGAGAAATGTACTCAAGCTCTCTGCGTTTTGCTTACGCTATGCCATGCTGTTTACATTAATTAAATTAAATGTAATTAATGTTTAAATGGTGCAGAAGATATATGTAGTTGGGTACTTGAGAAAGACCTAATATCCGTTGGATTGAACGTCTACTATAAACATGATGATAAACGGAATTTACCAAAATAGTTTAATTCCTTCCTTATTTTACTAAAATGGTAAAAATTTTATTTTTTTATAGATATAAATAAATCGTATTCGAAAGTATGAATTTATTATTTTTTAAATTAAAATCATATTTTTAAGTACATTTTCAAGTTTTAGAAAAATTTAGTTTAAATGTATGATATAGAAAATTTAGTTTAAAATCGTGTCATAGGCACAACGTTGATATTTTTATATTTATATTTTTTGTGAAATCGTATAGCACACCTTAAGTTAATTGTATGTTTTAATTTTTTATTAAATGTGTTATGTTATGAAACATGTTTTTTTTAAATAATTTATTTTGCAAAAAAAAAAAAGCGTTTTAATCAATGCTTTTTCATTTAATAATTGTTTTTGTTTTTATTTATTTAAATACTTTGTTGTTTTTTAAAAATATAAATGAATATATTGATTTAATTTTAAATTAATATTTATATTTGATGTAATTTGTGAAATTAAAACCAATAAGATTTATTATAAAATAAATAAAAATAATGAACACCTCAAAAAAAAAAATTAAAAAAGTTATAATTCATTTTAACATTTAAGGTAAGGTAAACAAATATTTATTTGTGAGAGTTGGTCATAGTTCGTCTTCTAGTTTTTCTTATAGGTCTTCATTAGTGTTATTCAATTCATGTATCAATTTGAGTTCGTATGTTATCATATTTATTATTATTATAATTGTTTTTTCTCACTTTTAGTTTCACAAAAGGAAAACATAATCCATGGATGACATTGAATTGTATATCAAAAGTGGTGTCATCGCAAAGGTTGCAAATATGAACTTGTTGAATGAAAATTGAGTATACATGTTACAATGATGATCCACGTATGAAAATATTGAAGGTGACTACAAATTAAATTGACCAATATATTATTATGGAGACCAATGAATATTGGATGAAGATCCAAATGTTGATGTTATGTCTCATGCAACGTGCCATATTGTTGAAAAAAATAAATGTTAACTTAGTGTGAATAAAAAAACTTGATTTAATGTATTAAAATTAAACTTACATCAGCGGGATATTGTTGTTGATGTGATATGCATAGATTTTGTTTTAAAGGAAGCACATTCCTCACCAATCTTTATCCTGATTAAGTCAACCTTTAAAATAACAAAATATTGGTTTAGTTGGACGAGGCATTAAGAGAGAGTACATGCTGCGAGCAGGACATCAATATCCAAAAGAAATCATTACCTTACTCGAAAAAAATGAATAAATATCAATCATATGTTATGTCCAAAGTTATAATTGAAAAAATTATAAATTTAATAACAACTCCTTAATCTGAACAATAACTAGTGTCAAATGACTAGTGATGTAGTTAGAGAAAGTTTCAAACTCTTCAACTATTTTGTCTTCACATTATTATCATTTGTTTCTTGTCATTTAACTATTAACATTTGTTGACTTAATTTACCACCTACATAACATTTACGGAATTAGTTATATTATGGAAACAGATTTTCATTTATGATACTTGCGTATACGGTAAACAATAAAAATACCAACTACTATTAATAAATAAAAGAAAACATTCTTATTATCAAAACAAATATCACAACAGGAACAATGATCCATGTAAACAATACAAAACTTTTATTTTCAATTTTTTATTTATTTAAATTATTCATCTTCTTATTTGTTATCAAATTAGTGATTTATTTATTATTTTAATTTTCTAAATTATATTAAATTAACATCACTAATTTAGTCAATCAACCACATTTACAGAAAAAAATACACGAGCTTACAGATTAAATATAAATATTAACTTAAAATTAAATCAATATGTTCATTTAAAAATGTTCAAATCAAATAAATAAAAAACAAAAGCAAGTCATTAAATAAACAAAAGCATTGATTAAAAACTAGTAAATTTGCAAAATAGATGATTTTAAAAAATCCAAAAATCTGCTAGCACAATTTTTAGAAAAAAAAAAAGTTAATCTAAAGGCATACTTCGCACACGATTTAAAAAGAAATATTAATGTTAGGTAATATAATTTTAAACAGAATAAGCATATAGTTTTTCTTTATACCCACAACTTTGATTACACGTAATGGAATATAAACAATAGTGTGTCTGAATTTTTTATCATATTAAAATATTTAATTTTAAAAAATGAATAATTTATACAAATGCTCTTGAAAGAATATATTGTGGGGAAATCATGTTCATTTTTGAATTATTTAATTTTCAGGGGAGAGGTTTATTGTGTAGTTACTAATTTATATTTCTGTTAAATAAAAATTATTGGTAAAAATATTCTAAAAATTAAAAAATGGCAAAATAACGGTTAGAAAAATATAATAGTATGCAAGTATGATTGATATTAAAAAAACTCATTATTATTTTATTTGCGTACATTATTTGAATTCACAATTTGTTTTAACAGAAAAATATTTATCAAATAGAGAGATGAAAATAATTTTTTTATGGAAAGTCGATGTAATGAAGAAGATACAGGTAGAACAGCAATATTACAGAAAAGGTTTAACTTTGATATCACCACTGGTAAACTTTTGTAGAGTGATTTAATACTTTTTCTTTTAACATCTTTTTATTGCTTGTTTATTTTAAAATACTTACAAATATGGTTTTTTTAGCTTCTTAGCTCTTAAAAAATACTATTTAATTGTAAATTTATAACTTCCAACCGTCTCGTTAATCTTAATCATAAAAAAATAAAAATATTAATCAACATAATTAAAGTAATAAATAATAGTTTAAATTAATATAATTATAGCTTTTGAGATATATAGTTCAATAAAGTAATATATTTATTATTTAATATAAATAAGATAAATCCATTTTTTTTACTTTGTTATTCATATTTTTATTTATAGTATTTTTATTTTAAATAATTATATTTTGCTTCATACTTATACTTTATAATTTTATTATTATTTTATCTAATATATACATTTTTTAATTAATTAATTTATATTTTTAACTATTTTTCTTACATTTACATGTTAAATTATTTTATTATAATTAATAATAATTCAAATTGATTAAATTATAATATTATTACATATCTTTTAGAATAATACAATAAAGATAATCTTTTAATTTATTTTATTTTTAATTAAAAAAAAATCAAACTGAACAACTTGTTTCCTAAAGTTGTCATCCGTGTTAAAAATCACTTTAAACTAGTCAAGTATAGATTTTCACTTGTTTCTCTTCCAGTAGTTTTATGTTGTTCATCTATGACTTTTTCCTTCTTTCTCTTATTCTGTTTTAGTTAAGCAAGATGATATATTTACAAGCAACTTGTTTTAAAACAATTAAATTTTAATTTATAAAATATCAAATTAATTATTTAAATGTGAATAAAAAGAACAATATATAAATAGAAATAACAACAGTCTCTTTATTTTAAAATTTAAAAGTTAAGAAGTTAAATTAGAAATAATATCTAAGTTTCTCGTATGAATTTGTTCATCATTCATTAATGTTGAGTCTCTTTCATGTCCAAAAAAGTTTTAAAAAACCCAACTGTAGTATGTAAATACTTATTATTTTTATTAGTTATCAACAATTTTCTTAACTTTTTAAGAAAAACATTGCTTTAAGGAAGGATCCATTAAATTAGTATTAATGGCAATAGTTTGATAAATGATTATTTATTTGTTATGTCTGTTTGTTTTGTAGTGTATTATTTTATCAATAGTAATTTAATTCATAGTACATGTGAAAAATACGAAGAAAATAAATTGATCCACGAGTAATATGAATATATATTCCCAAAATACAAGTAATTTCAATTTTTGAGAAATATAAGTTATATAAGTATTAGGGTTTTGTCTTAACTCATCATCATACATGGTGTAAATTAGTTTCAAATAGCAACCATGTTTTAACATTTTAAATATCTTCCACGCATCTGTTTGACTCTGACTGTAATTAAATAATGTTAAGATAATAGTAAAAGGGTGCTGTCAAGAATATTCATGATGCAGGAAAACCAATATAACGACTAATGTATAGTCACCATTTTAAGAGGCAACAAGTTTTTGTTTAACCATTTTGATTCCCCTTTAAGATTTAGCTATACCTGCAAAATAACGTATAATCAATATTCACCGCATATGTAACACACTGAAATGTAAAAAAAATAAAATACAAAATGGAATAAAAGAAAACCATTCTTTACTTCTTTTCCCAAAGTCTCTATCGAAATCAAATTTTTAAAATATAAAAATATAAGTAAAAATAATCTTTTAGATTAACGATTTATATCATTTCATTTTTCCATCAACCATAATTATATCATATGTAATACTAATTACCATAATCCAACTTCATTCAAATATTATCATCAATAGCCATATGGATTCATACATTAAAGATATCCAACTAACTTCTTCTGGAACATGTGTTAAGCAAGTCTTACCAGAGACTAACATCTGATATGATCTAGTATTTAAATTTATAAAATAATGCAATTATATCATGGTAAGTTCAATACAACTCAAGTTGTGTACATATGTCACGGTATGCTTGAACTCCATCGCCAACTTCTCACCACTTGATATCTTAGTATATGTGACTTATATCATATGCTCGGTGGTCGGACATCAGTGTCTGCAGGAGCAAGTCAGCTCGGCTTTTGGGTCGAGTTCATGAGCCATTTGATTGGACTCAAGTATGTGCATAATGTTTTTCATACATGTATTTGACATAATTGTTTGCGTACAGGGGTCTGGTAGGTCAACAACGCATATGTTAATGGGCCTAAGGTGCATTTGGGTCTATCATTGGTAAAACGGTCTCTGTCAGCCTAAGCCCAAGTGCGCTAGGGTTTGACAGAACAGTTGGCATGCATGGTACAGTGATACGTAAAAGCATTTAAATGTACTTGAAAACATATTGAACCCCGAGAGTGGTTACCTTAATTGGTACCCAGACAATCATTCTGTTAGAGTTTGATGCACTCTAAGGAGATAGAATTCTACACAGTTATGTTGTTAAGATTACACACAGTGTAACCGGCACGCATCACATTTTTTTTAGTCTCTAAAATATTATATAATTTAATTAATACAGTAACTAATTATTTTTTATTTTTAAAATTATTTTTATTTAATAATTTCATTGTAGTGTGTATACATCTTGATCATTACGGTAACATTTGGGTTGCTTCATATGTAACAGATTCTCCTACTCCAGTAAATGGTGCAAAAAACATGGAATATTATTTGTTACATATATAGTGTGAAATGAAATTACATTCCCAAACAACAGATATTTTGTTTTCCAAAAATACTATCTCAGAAAACTCTAATATATGTACCTCATATGCAAAATAAGATGAATAATTCACTTCATGTTTCCTCCAAAACTTACCATGCATATACATTATGATATTTGATTAGAGTCTTTAAATAATTTTGTAGACACCTTTGTTGCACCCAATATGTTGTGCTGTATTAAATTGGAAGGCAATAAAGTACAATAAGAAAGGAACATAGTAATTAAAAGGTGGTATTCTTCGGTTGAATCTAATGAATTATCTTGGTGAGAAAGGAGAAGTAAAATTTTCATGAGTTAAATTATTGCTTTCACGATTAAAAAATAACTTTAAATTCAACTTAATATTACAAAATCCATTTCATAAAATAAAATTTCTCTACATATATTAATTTAACCATATAGATGTCCAGTCAAATTTCTTATTTTTAAGAGTTTATTAAATCAATACATTTCACACATATGATTTAGTTTACACACCTTCCTTATCGCGTGAAAAAAAAAATAGTTGAATATGAAAACATAATTTTCTTAAAAATAAAATGTATTTAAAAATAGTTTTACAGTATCCCGAAAAAATGAAAATAAACATCCTCTTTTATATTTAAAAAACGGTAAAAGATAACTTAAAATAATGTTCCAACAAAAAAATAATTAGAAAAAAACATTTATAATCTATAATAATTAATAAACATAATATATTTTTAAATATTTATTTATGTGCCCATTTTCTTTTCATCCTATCTATAATTTATGACAATTTATTTTTATTATAAGAAATATTATCTATAGTTTATAACAATTAAATATAAGATTAGAATTTTACTTGTTTAATGTGTAACCGTCTTATTGTTTGTATTTTTATCTTCTTTAAACAACTTCTTAAATAAAGATTGAAAACATTTTGATCACGCAATTATAAAAGTTAACAAAAATAGATTATTTTTATATATTTTATTGATTTTAATCTTTATGTTTGATAGTTATTTTTTAATTGTCTGAATTTTTTTAATTATATTAATTAAATTTTATTATCATAAAAAATGTAAACATGAAAACACCATCTTCGACTCATAATTATTATTTTTAAATTGTGTTAGTTTTTTTTATGATTGAAAAAAAAGAACATGACAAAACGTTTTTTCACTTAACAATAGTATTCCCGATTTAAGTAAAACTAGTTTAAAGATTAAAAAAAAAACGTGGATTTGCGTTGAAGGGAAACCTAAAAGACGAAAACTAAAAACGTGGGCGTTTAAGGGGTTTAGTGGGTGCAGTTTCATGAAGCGGTCCACGTCAGCATTGTGAGATGGAGGTGGTGGAGCAGAGAAGGGGCCCACACTGGAAAAATATAAAACGGGAGAGGCGAAGAGATCAACGGGCCCCGCTCCCGTGTTACGGTTTGTGATTGCGACGTGGTAAATGTAATGTTATTACGCGGAGGACAATCTTGTCATTTCCTTTCTCACTTCCTAACAGACACAGCTCCCACTGTGAAGAGGGGAAGAAAGAAAAACAGAAACAAACTCCCATCCCATCATCATTCACTTCTTTCTGTTGTTGTTGGTGTTCCTGTTCTTCGGTTTGGTCTCAACTCAACCGAATCACCTAACACCCACTCTTGGATGCATTAGACAACAATGGAGGATTCCGAGGTATAGTTTTAACTTCCATTGGTCCGCACCATGTTTTTCAACTGCTTCTCCCGCCGCCTACCGCGGTTATTTCTTTTTCTGTTTTTTTGTTTTGTTTTGTACGAGGAAAATCGGTTCGCTTTCATTATTCTCAGGGTTCACGGGAATGGGGACGGTCGTTTTTGATTTGTGGCGCGTTTGGTGTTTTGGGTTTTAATTGGGTGTTTTGCGTTTTGATCAGAAATTGACGGCGTTGAAGAAGGCTTACGCCGATATCATCCTTAACACGGCGAAGGAGGCGGCGGCGCGTATCATGGTGTCGGAGCGGAAAGCCTCACGCTTTCAGCAGGAACTTGTTTCCACCAAGGATGAAGCACTTCGAATGCTGCTTAGGCTCAAACAAATGTTCGATTCTAAGGTTTGACATTCACGCTCTTGCAAAGGGGTCTTTTTTTTATTAAAAGATTCTTTCTTTGCCCTTTTACACTTCGTTTTTGTTTTTCTTTAAATTGGTCTGTGTTTGATTTGGAGTTTATTACCCTACTCATGCTTCGTGATGCTGGTTTTTTGTGTATTGTTTGTTCTCGATTGGTAATGTTTCGAGATTCCCGTTTTGCCATGTTGGTTTGGATTGCAGGCTGATTGCTTGAATCAGTTTGATGAATTCAATGTAAAAATTCTTAGTATGTGGGATGGGAGAAGAAAGGACATTCTAGATGATTGTAAAAGGTTGCTTCTTCGTGGAGTTCTTGAAATATCTTCAATTGCTTAAATGTTGGTTGCTTTGTAATGGTTATGCTTGAATGACAGTATTATTTCAGTTCATCCTGTGATACCATTATTTTAAACCTGGGGTAAGAGTTCTTCGGAATTGTCACATTGTTGTTTTCTTTTAAGATTTGGATCATTGATTCTCACTTTATTTTTTGAAAAACAGGGTTGTTTGTTGGAAAACTCTTCCTAAAAATAAAAGGGATTGGCTATTTTTTTTTGTGACATTTTGTCGTGGTCATCAAAGGATTGCAATCAATGTTCATTTGATGAAGTATGTGATATAGTCGTGACATGGTATCAGAGGAATCCACTGGTACTTTTGCAATTGCCTAACTGTCCATCAATGTACTGTACATCTAGTTTTAGGACGAAGCGAACTTTATTGTGAATGTAGGCACAAAACTATTACTGGATACTTTTCATGCTTGTATTTTTTTTGCGTGCTGAACTTGTTCTATTACTGGGGAATCATGTAAAGAAATGTACATTGTATTATTGTTTTTCAGATTTTTAAAGTAAGTTCAACTCGTAGCAAGTGCGGTGATTTTTCAACAGTGAGAGATTACTACCATTATAGCACATGCGACATGCTAACATAAGAGGAATTTAATATACTAACATAGCTGCTAATATAGCTGAAGCCAACCAATTGTGTCCTCTATATTAAATAATTTTTGTGTTGTTTCATCTCCTGTTGTGTCTAATGAATGACAGACAACTTTGCAGGTCAGTGAAGCAGAGCTGATGTCATTGAATCAGCGGAAGAAAATTGAGGAGCTTGAAGCTCAGCTCCAGGAAGCTGAGGAAATAGTTAGAGACTTAAGAGCAGAGTTGAGAGAAACCCAGGCTGAGCTGGAGACTAGGATGAAACACCAAATGCAACCCCCTGTCGAGCAAAGCATAGAGGGTGAAATTTTAGCTCAGGAAAATTTTCTGCAAGACAACAAACTTGATCATCATGATGGATCTATTTATTCTGCTCCTGGTTTACAGTTTGAATCAGTCTCTATTTCTGAACCCAGGAATCCAACTGTAAATGGATCCATTGATAGCAGTAAGTTTTGTGGGTCACATGATCATTCAAACAACTGCTACATTCATAACCCAGACTTTGCATCCATAGTCATTAGGAGGAAAGAGCCCAAGCTCTACAGAAATGGATGCACTCAGAGAATACATGCATTTGAAAGGAGCCTTTTTGATGGCAATGTGTCTGTTTCAGGAAACTTAGATAATGTACAGGATGAAACTTTAGTGAGTGTGCATGAAGAAGGCAAAGCAATGACTGTATCAACTAATGTCAATGATGATATTATTTGTGAAAAGGAGAAACAGGATGAACTTGAAGTGGTAAAAGCAGATATTGCTGACCTTGTCAAAGTTCCAGTTCATAGAAAAAAGAGAAGATTTGGGAAAAGGAAGGCTATTAAATCTAGATTACATTCTAACCAGGTTAAGGAAACAAATAAAGAATCACATCTGTCTTGTGCAAAACATTCTCCCCTTGTATTGGATAACAATAACCCCTTAAGGGCAAGTTCTTCTATGGCATATGAAAATGAAACTCAGAAGGAAATAGTGTCTCCTGTTGCTGATGTACCCACAGACACAACTGCAACGAATGAGCAATCAAGATCTCATAGCAATTCTCAAAATGGGGAAGTATTTCTTAAAGCCTGTAGTGCTCAGAGCAACACTAAAGCGGACAAGGAACCAATGGATACATCAGATTTAACAACTGAAAGTGTGGAGGTTCCAGCTTGTAAAAGTATTGAAGCATCTAACGGGTCACTGGATAAAATTAACCCAAAATTATCTGATGTAGATGCAAAGGTTTCTAATCGACCTACAAGTGATAAGTTTCTTAAGTACACATTCTGTAGAAAGCGTAAGAAGGAGGCAGTTAGCTGTGATGAAGATTGCTCTCAAGATAATATCAATTCAAAGAAAAAGTGTGGAGAGAAGCAAGATCATAATGTTGATCCTCAGAAGTCTTGCACGATGACTGAATCATCTCGGGACAGCCGACGACTAGCACAGGTTGCTCGTCAGGTTGGTGATTTGTGAATGTTAGTTTCCATCTTTCACTGTTTTTAGCATGCATATGT
>Ga0123342_1005012_pt1 | contig 19638 bp, 9 predicted proteins | sample Turbeawhitnodule_FD_89960 | JGI IMG/M metagenome (GOLD analysis project Ga0123342, IMG submission 89960) | Root nodule microbial communities of legume samples collected from Mexico - Turtle bean Mexico white nodule | ecosystem: Host-associated > Plants > Roots > Nodule | place: Mexico: Nepantla... | reverse complement strand
ACTTACCCTGATCCTTTCTGTTGGATTCACTGGTAATCTTTGGATCAGGTGTTAGTCTCTGGTAGGACTTACTTAATACGGGTCTTCCGGAAGACGTTGTTTGTTGAATATTCTGGATGTGTAAATCCATGTGAGATCTATGTGTTGTTTATTGTTGAGATTTGAAGAAAATTGAATAATTTGAGAAATTGATCATGTAATTTGGTTTTCTCTTTTGATCTAATTGTGTATATTATAAAATTCTATTTTCACTAGCTTACCCTTGCTTTTCTTGTTGTGTTTAACTGCGATGACTGTACTATGTACACGAGCAGATGACCATACAGGTGCAGGAGAGCCTTAGAGGTTTCAGAGTCTTATTTTGAGCTGTGGATATGTAAATATTTGTATTTCTATAAATCCTAATCATGTATTAAGAGTGTTTTTGAAAAACTCCAAGTTTATATAGAAACTGGTAGAACTTTTATTATAATAGTTATATGTAAATTATGGGGTGTTACATTTTGACTGAATGAAAAATACTCTTAGATCAAAATAAAATTACTCAAACCAATTAAAAAAAACACTTTACTGACATCATATTATTCTTGGTATAATGTAGTTAAATAAAAAATAGACTATATTATAATATATATTTTAAGATAAGCAAAAGTTTTAAAAAAATATACTATATCATATAAAAATATTATTTATTAAATAAAATAGTATATTAAAAATAATTATTTTAAAATAATACTTTTTAAAAAGTGTATCGGTCGGATCCGTACAACTAATAGAGATCTCAACATTCGCTCAGAGACGACTAACATGACCAAAATCATTACGCTTAACAGAAGATTAACAGGACCAAACAATGCTCAAGCATTAGGTAATACACTTTTAATCATGATTCAAAAATCCTAATCCGGCCCAATAGCAAAGGGTTCATGATAATCATATAAATAGTCAAAGATTTTGAGAATAATATACTCATCATCACACATTAATTGTATCGAGCATTGAATCCCGAAATCTCACTTAAGTGTCAGAGTGCCTTTTGCAGATACCATCCGAGCTTGAAGTTTACGAGGATGAGAAGGAGAGACACAAAGAGAGAATTGTGAAGGTATTTCGAGAAGAGAGGGAGGAAAGATGGACCAACCAAGAAAAAAAAAACAATGGTAAAAAATCGTTCTCTTGGTTCCAAATGTTCAACTTTAAAATAATGCAAATATAATCCTAATTTGTAATCAAAACATCCAATTTCTAAACTCCAAACCATTTAAGAATTTAAAAATTATAAAAATTTAATATCACATACCATTCTCAGCCCCGAAATCGCCCCTGCTCTCCAACTTTTTTTTTTCTCTCATTCCCTCTCCCTTCTTTTTTTAATTTCTCTTCCATAATTCATCTATTTCCAAATCTAATCACACCCTGCGGTAGTTGAGGAGTCAGACTTTTACTCTAAAGATCATTTATTCTATGTTTTTCTCTATGATTTAGTCATTAATCTTAGTGGAACCAGTTGAAAAAAGTGTTTCTCTCAACTTGATTAAGCTCATAACAAAATTTCGTAATATTTGAATAACTTGCTCTAGGTTCCTAAATTTTGGAGTGGTTCCCCTGTTTGAGGTAGAATTTCCATCAGAATAAGGAATTTCTAGTAAGGGAAACTAATTTAATTTTTAATAGCACCCTAGGCTAGAAGATTTGGATATGGAGGGGACGTGATCCCAATATTCATTTTTTCTTGTAGGGATGTTATTTAATAAAATTGTTTGATTTTATGTTGTGTGAACGTGTATAAATATTAGATTTTGATAGTTTGGAAGTTAAATATTGTTTTTGATGTTGGAAAAGTTCTTGAATGTTATGAATTTTTAAATGTTATGTGATTGAATGATATGTATTATATATAAATGATGAAAATTGTATGAAATTGATGTCATACATTTGGGATAATGTATGAGTTATTGTTTGATGGTACATTAGGTATGAAAAACCTATGTTTAACAGAGATCTTCTAGTTTCACTGATGATCTAAGTCATATAGATTAAGATATCAGGTGGTGTGAAGCTGATGAGGGAGTTCATACACACCGAGTTTCGCTATAGAGACTCGGTATTGGATGTTTGAACTTACTCTAATCCTTGATGTATGAATTAGATGTTAGTCTCTGGTAGGGACATATTTAATGAGTCTTTCGGAAGACGATGAATTCATGTGTCGTCAATGTGATTGAAATGAAAAGTACTATGATTTGAAATGAAATCCAATAATTGTGATTGAGAAATTAATCCGTGTAATTTGATTTGTTCTTTTGATTGAATTGTGTATATTATAAAATTATATTTTCACTAGCTTACTCTTACTTTTCTTGTTGTGTTTGAATAAGCTGATTTTGATATGGATGATTTATGGTGAATGCTTTTGTTTGAATCTGAAAAATTGGTTGATTTGTATAGTTGATATAGTGTAAGTTACTTTTGAAGTGAAATGAGTTATTGAAATTGTTTTTTATTTATTATTATGAATGATGAAATTAGGTATAGTTATGCAGATTTCTCTGCATTTTTCGCTCAGGTGAGTTAATTCTCGTTAAAGCAAGAATAGAATGGAAAGATAGAGTGCTCTCGGGTCCATTCTCGTTCAAGCGAGAATCTCGCTCAAGCGAGGCCTAGAATGAAATTCTGAGTGCTCTCAGGTTGAATCTCGCTCAAGCGAGAGAATTTTCGCTTATGGAAGATCCATTCTCACTCAAATGAGCAAATTCTCACTCAAGCTAGACTCTGTGTAAAAATAAAAAAATAAATAATAAATAATAAAAAAAAAACTTAAATTTTTATTTTTGCTTTTGAAAGCCTAGTTTATTATTGCATATTGTTTTTAAGTGAAAATTATAAATCTTATTTAGAAATATGGTTAAAGGAACTTAGTTATGTGTTTTAGTGAATTTTGAGATATATTTGAATTGTTTAGAAAAGTTTAAAATATGATGTAATTGAATGGTACATTGATGTGTTACACGAGATATGGAATGGTGTGAAAGTGTGATTAAGACATAGTATTTTCAGGAAAGGAAATACCATGTTGAGATTGTTGTTAGGGTGTATTGATTTGTCAGGCCCGTAATGAGATATTTTGACTCTATTGATATAATGGAATCACATAGATGGAAGTTATTTAGTTGGTGAGAATCGATAGAGGTTCATATGAATTTGTCTATGATTTGAAATATAATTTGGTCTTTCAAGTCATATGAATTTATCCTGTCATATGAGATGATGAGATATTGAGATGTTTATGCACATGAATGTGTGGATTCATAGCGAGTAGTAGGACAGGTGCAAGTCTCAAAATTCTAATTTCAATACACGAGTCTTCCTGAAGTACAGTCAAATGTTTATGTGTTGTGAGTCAGTAGAAGTCTGACATGAGAAAAATGAATTGTGAAATTTTGATAGACACTGGATGGTTATGTGAAAATACATGAGAATTTATGGCTCTATGTGAATATTTAAAATTATATTTATATTAGAAGTTTTTAAAAATGGCTAGCTTACCCTTTGTTTTATTTTGTTTTGTTTTGTTTTGATGTTATTTTATTTAATATGTGATGATCGTGTATTTACAAGAGAGGATATGATGTTACAGGTAATAAAACTCTTCAATAAGAAGTTGGGGAATGTAAATGTTTATTTTATTTATTTATTTTGAATATTTTGTTTTAATCTTATGTAAATATTTAAAATTCCTGTGAAGAGGATATATAATTTGAAATATTATACGAAAGAGTTACATATATAACAATATTTGGTTATTAGATGTGAAAACTAAACTTACATAAATATATATTACAATATTTGGTTATTAGATGTGAAAACTAAACTTACATAAATATATTAAAAGTGTGTAGAAAAAAACAATAATACAAAATTTAAGATTAAATAAAATAATAAATATATATTTTTTAGATTATTTATTAAATTATGAATATTTTAATAATTTAAAATGGAACGAATATTATATAAATACGAGAGTATTATATATTTATCGTCATTCTCATATTAATTTAAAATTCCAAACATTACTCACACTCTTATTAGTATATTCGTACTACTATATATGAATGTAAAAATATTTCGTAAAAATTTAGATGAATTTAAATAATACAAGGATGAATTTATTTCTCATCCTTAGTTAGTTCCAAAACACCAATTTTTCTATCAATATTGTAAATCACTTAACTTAAATCTGAAATACAACTTAACACATTAATCTTTAATAACAATGCATTCTAACACATAATGTAATTTCTTAATTCTTCATTTAGCGTGCCCTTGTAGTCAAATAACTCCAAATCCAATAACTCTTAATAGATAAAAAGAAATTTAGCCATCATCTACACAACCGATATTTTCTCTTTAGTCAAACCAACACTACTTTTAGACTCTTAATCCCACTTAGAAAAAAAAACCTCAATAAATATTTCAATCAACTTATCTTGATTAACTTCCACTACCTTCCATAAAGATATGTTCTTTACTAGTGGAATAAATAACTTATCAAAATTAAACTCTTTAGAAAAATATAAAAAGATGATTTTAGAGAGATAATTTTTTTAATAAAAGCTAGATTTTTTTTATCCTTTAAAAAATTCATAGTTAAAATCAATATTTATGAGTAAGTAAATTAAACTTTATCATAGAAAAAAATGTAGTAGATAAACGTGAACAAAAAAATTAGCACTAACTAGAACAATATAATACAAACAAACATGTATGTGTTTATTAAAAGTCTTACAATTATTTTCTTAAATAAAAAGTGAGATAAAATTATAAAGAATTTGAAAATACAATAACTGGTACAAAACATTGATACTCTCGATCTAGTATGCAAAATGTTACTATCCTTGAGACAAAGTGGACCCACCACGATCAAAGTTATCCACAACACCCACTCCTTCCCCACATGTTTTCTCTATCAATTCTTTACAGTGCTTCCATTAAAATAAACATAGGAAAGAAACTTCTTAACTACTTCTTCCCTCTTTAAAAAATCTCTAATTGTAATCCTTAAAAAAATATATTAATTCATGTTTTTATTTATTAATCAAATATAATTTTTGCTAATTTTTCCAAATAAACTTTACTAATGTCTAAATTTATAATAAATAATATTCTCACATGAATACTGTTAAATTAAGTTGATTTATATCCTATTATAAAAGCTTTATTTTTCTTCCATTTTTATTTTATTTTGAGAGGTAACTTTGGTTTTTAAAAAAATTGAATATTAATTAATACATATTAAGTAAACTGGTATTGAAAGTCAGATAACAAAATTAAAATTAAACAATAAACTAAATGACGATCAACTATATAATATTTAAATTTTTAATCATGGAAAACTATTCTTATATTAAAACAATATACTGCTGACAAAAGCATAATATATTTTAAAAAAATACATAAAACTAAATTACTTAATTCAAAATAATTTTCATTTAAAGTACGAATTTAAATAATTGAAATTTGTGGTATATTAAGATCAATATTTTAAAACATTTAAAAATGTTGTCAGACAAATATTAATCCAAAGTTTTAAAGTACTGGTTAAGGACTTTGCTTTTTTTTTTATTAGAATATGAAAAAAAAAACAATTGTAATATACTTGGACATAATTTAATGTTTTTTTGAGATTGTTCTAAAGACACTGTTTTTGCTAATAATCAGACTTAGGAACATAAAAAATGTTGTCGGTGGTTTGTGCCACGTCAGATGTATAAACACAACACATCATTAAGTTGGGACCCATCAAGAGATACGTGTCAGATGGGACTCATGCAAAATGGTTTGTGCCACGTCAGATATAGAAACTCAACCACAGTATTAAGTTGGGACCCACAAAAGACAGGTGTCAAATGACCCATGCAAAACTATCTATATAAAATGGTGATATATATGAGAAAAACTAAGAGGGGACATTAACATATCCAATCGAATGAGAGAATGACACGTCATTGTTTAGAGTATTTTGTAAATTTAATCATTTTTTATCATTAATTTAATGAATCTATTATCTCATCGTCCTCTCCACTGCACCTACCTTCTTCCAATTCCTTCCGTATCTGGTGCAGCTGCCAATTTCAGTAGGTAATACTAATATTTTTAAACTTCACATTTTTATAGAATAAATTAATAAATTATATGACAGGTAACCAATAAAATCACTACATATTTTTGTATTTATAATATAATTATACAAAAATTATATGACAAATTTGTTACCTTTTTATAATTATTACTTTAAATGTAATATATATTTATATATGAAAAACACACAGAAACTAAACTTTAACTTTTCTACTATAAAGGTTAAGAATTTTTTAATACAAGATTGGATAACTATAAATAAAGCTTTTGTACGGTGAGTGTATAATTTAAATTTAACTTCTTGTCCAAAAAAACAAGCATACGTCACTGCTATATTAAAAGCGCAAGTACATCACTGCAACAATTTTTGTATATAACTTTTATTAATTTTTTAGTTAACTTTTAAATTAAATGACGTTAATTTAGGAGATTTTTTTTAATATAACTTGTGATCACTAATCTAACTTATTAAATATTTAATTTAATTGCTATATTTTTTTTTGTAATTTATTGTTTTGACTTTATAAGTAACAAATTATATGTTTTTTTTTTCAGAAAAACAAATTTAATGAGTTTTAATCTTGTTGCTAGCACTACGAGTAATGGTTATGATTTTCTTATGGTATAGAATTAGTTTAGGATGTTATCCATTTGTTAATTTATTAGAAATTTGTTTGCAAGACTGAATTCTGAACCGTGTGATATTGGTCAAAGCCAAAAATAATGAAACTTGTTTGGCCATTTGATTTTTAAATTACCATTCTTACGCATAAAGTCAATGATTGTAATAATTGAATGATTGTAAGTAAATAATGAGATTAAGGTAATTATGTAAATGAAATGAATTTAAATTGGAAATGATTTGTTTTTGTATAAATAGGAGAATTGATGACAGTGGTTTATTATTGTAATACAAAGAATCCCATCAGCAGTGTAGAGAATGAGAGAAGAGCATTGAGTCAAATAGAACAGGAACCACATAAAAGTAAAGGTGATTGAAGAAATGAATTGTTTACTAGGGCTGCAAAATGAGTAGTTAGTATAATATAATAAGGAGAAAATAATGGAGTGGGGAAAATGGATAAGGATATGAGTTAAAAAACAGGGACGATGAGTCGGAGAGAGAGAGTGCAAGAAGTGGTTTCTGAAAACAACAAATAAACCGCACCAAGGTTGGCATGCCAGTGATAATGAATGGTTCTTTTCGAGGCAAACTATAAATGTTATCAAAAACTGCTGTTTCTTCAAATTTCAAATATCCCCACCACAACAATATGCTAAATTTAATTAGGTGAATTGGAATTTGCTAGAAGGACACTGATCTCATTTTCTTGTTTTTTTGGACACATTCTATTGTATTCACTTTTCTTTATGTGCTTCTTCACTCCTTCAACAACAACAATAATAATAATAATAATAATAATAATAATAATAATAATAATAATAATAATAATAATAATAATAATAATAATAATAGCTTTGTTTCCTCCTCCGAGTGCTGGCATTTGACATGCAACTTGAGATTTATATATGGAAACACGTATATTATTTACAACGTCAAACTTTGGTATTTTCGATATTTGCATGGGGTAATTTGTCATATAGTCATCATCACTGGCTACTCATCTCACTTTTTTAATTCAGAGCATATTCTACATGAGGTCCCCTCATCATTATATATGTATTTTTTTTAATTTTATAATTAGGTTAAATATATTTTTTGATGTAATTTTTTTAAAACTTTAATATTTAAAAATTTATAATATAAAAATAATTAAAATAAATAATTTTGTAGATAAAATTATTCTAATCGAAATACAATTAAACTAATAATAAATTTAAAAAAAAACTAATAATTATTATACATGAAAATAAATATTTTAATTATCTAAATAATTTAGAATTTAAATTAAAAATAAAAATTAATTTCATATGTTATGATGGAAACAACATTTTTAACCCTAAAGAAAAAAATATTTGTACACATATAATATAGATTGTGGCGAACATCACAATGTACTCACCAAACCACCTTTCATTTTTTCATAAGCACACGTCATACTTACCTTGCAATCTTACGTTATAAATAACATTTACAAAATTTTAATGGTGTTGTTACTTCATTATTACAGTTAAATGATTTTTAGTTTAAATTTATTACAATGTGGTTACAAGACTCTCATACATGATTTATTCAGGGATAATATACTCCTTCTCTCATGATTAACACAGTTTGCTTTCTTCATCTCTAAGCAGATATATAATGATTAAATAGCTAATAATATTTGGTCCACAAGATAAAACTTATCGATCACTCAGTTTTAATTAATTCCTTCAACATCAAGCACCAAATAAATGCATTTCTTCATTATTAGTTCTTTTTAGTTCACTTGAACAAATTTTATTTTCTGACATTTACATTTATTTCATCTCAATGGACAGATGTACGGATCATAGAGAAATGTACTTATCAGGGGGTTCAATAGTACCCTGATTTCTTGCGCCCACAGTTTTATGAAACATTAATTTATATATTCAAAATATTTATGATCCTGATATAAACACAGCTTTAACGTAGAATGGCATTAACTTTGGCACAATAAATTACAATTTAACATTATTATTAAACAGTTACAATTATGTTCAGTTACTGCACTAACTTTCAAATAAAGAATGCCTTGTTGCACGGAAAAAAAAAAGTCACATTCTTATGCAGTGAAAAGAGTATAATTATTGTACCATAAAATCATTGCAATAATATCATAGTAAAGTAAAGATATACCAGAAAATAAATAAAAAACTAACGTGGCACAATGTAATCACTGTAAGAATGCATATTCTAATAATTCTATTTAAATTTTGCAGCAACACTAAGAATATACTTTTATTATACCCTGTACATTTACTCAACCACCCTTGGTGGAGTAAGAAAGAAGATAGATAAAGTTTTTTTGACCTTTGGTGAATCTCTTACTTAGTTAAAGCTTTTATTTAGTTTATTTATTTATTTTGCATATGTGAAATTCCCCTTCTGGTGCTCCTCTTGTCTATAAATTGATGCAGCCACCACCTCAGTTTCCATTCATTCACTTCTTCTCTTTCTACCCCCCTCTCTATTTTGCGTTCATTCTGTTTTCGTAAGTACTGTTTGTTCTTTTTCTCTTTTCTGTGTTTTTTTTCAGTTTTTTTTTCTTTCTTTTCGTTGTTCTGTCTTTCCCTGTTTCGGTGCTCTGTTCACCGCTACCACGTTAGAGTGATTTTCATCCTCTGCATGTGTCATTCTCTTGTAAATGGATCAGACTCCATCCTCTCATATGGGGTCTCTAGTAATGCCATAAAACATCACGGGTGGTGCTGTTACACCAACTCTGTTTCTGGGTGTACTCTGTTCAATTTTACTCAGAAAAACTTGTTCTTAGATTGTGTTCGGTTTGTGGGAAAGATGATCCTGTCGGTCTGTTTTTTTGTTAATCCTCGACCGGTTACTAGGATTAAACTCTTGAATGCATGTTCTGTGTTAAAAAAAAGAAATGAAGAAAACACTTTGTACAGCTGGCCTCGAACCGAGGACTTTTTTTGTTGGTTTCTTATTACTAAAAATTCAGAAGAAAGTCTTCTTTTTTCTTCGGGATGAACGGTTGAGAATTATGAGAGGTTTAAGCTAATAAATTTATTTTAAAACCACTTTGATGGTTGCTTATTGCTATTCGTGTTCTAATTAATTAATGTAATTATGATGTAAAAGGACAAGTTGGTGACAGGAAAAAGAAAGTGCATCTTGCAATTATTCTTCTGCAGCACTGTTTAAGGTTGAAATCCTAGTAGAAAAAAAGTAGAAGATCTGGTATTATATTTTTGTGGACAGTTGGTTGGTGGGGGTGGGTGGTATGGGTCTTGATATCCAATCCAGTTTTGTAGAATATTTTGTTTGTGTTTATTTAGTTTTTGCTCAACTGTTTGGGGTATTGACTTTGTGATAACTCTAGATTAATGATTTTTCATGATGATATGTTTTGTATATCCTTGATCGCGTCTTACAATGCTTTTTGTTGTTGCAGTTGAAGTCTTTCCCTGTGATCTTCCTTGCCAATGGCCGCTGATCGTTTGACCCGTGTTCACAGTCTCCGTGAGAGGCTTGATGAAACCCTGTCTGCCAACAGGAACGAAATTCTGGCCCTTCTGTCAAGGTAACTCGTCATTTCATTTTTGGTTTAGGAGTTCTTTAATGGTCAAAGGGTTTTACGCTGTGAGTTTGTTTAAGGTTGCTTAATTTTTTGTATCTGTGTGTTTTCTCTCTCTTTTAAGGTGGTGGAAGTTCTACTAATTATGTTCAGACAATGAGTTTGTTTGAAATAGCTCAATTACGAGTGTGTGTGGGTGTGTGTGTTTTCCCTCTTTAAAGGTAGTGGAATGTGTTTAGACAGTGAGTTAGTTCAAAGAAGCTCAATTTGTGTTTGTTTTTGTCCTCTCGTAAAAAGGTGGTGAAAGTTGTACTATGTATGCGTTCGAGAAGCATGTCGTGTAACACTAACAAGTTTACGGAATTTATTAAATTTTGACAGGATAGAAGCCAAGGGCACGGGGATCTTGCAACACCATCAGGTCATTGCTGAGTTCGAGGAAATTCCCGAGGAGAGCAGACAGAAGCTTATTGATGGTGCCTTTGGAGAAGTTTTGAGGTCTACTCAGGTAACGAGCTTCTTTTGAGCTTTCAATTGAAGGTTTTTAGCTATGATTTGTGGGGTTTGTTTTGTTGGTTTTCTCATTTCATTGTTTCTTCTCTTTATATGTTGTAGGAAGCCATAGTTTTGCCACCATGGGTTGCTCTGGCTGTTCGTCCAAGGCCTGGTGTCTGGGAGTACCTGAGAGTGAATGTGCACGCTCTAGTTGTTGAGGTGTTGCAACCTGCTGAGTACCTGCGCTTCAAGGAGGAACTTGTTGATGGAAGGTGAAGAAAAGGCTCGGAGTTTTGTTAAGTGGTGTACTTGGTATGTTACTTACACTATTTCTAAACGTCTCTCTCACTCTTATTGCAGTTCTAATGGAAACTTTGTGCTTGAGTTGGACTTTGAACCCTTTACGGCATCCTTCCCCCGCCCAACTCTTAACAAGTCAATTGGAAATGGTGTGCAGTTCCTCAACCGCCACCTTTCTGCCAAACTCTTCCATGACAAGGAGAGCTTGCACCCACTTTTGGAATTCCTCAGGCTTCACAGCGTCAACGGAAAGGTAGGTATCTATTTTTCGCCTTTAAACTAAAGCAAGTAGTGAGAAGTGTATGCATGCGTTAGACACATTCTTCAGTAGTTCAATGACTTGAATATCTACATCCATGTTTGGACCATGTCTAGTAACCAGATCTGGAGTAGAAATCTAATATGTATGTGGCAACAGAATCTCTAACATGTTAAACACGAGGCATGCAGTTAGTTCATTCTTTTGCTTATGGTTTTAGTGTTGTTCTTGTGTGTATGTGTGCTTTGATTTTACTGATTGATTTTCTTTTTCGTATGCAGACTTTGATGTTGAATGACAGAATTCAAAACCCTGATGCTCTTCAACATGTTCTGAGGAAAGCTGAGGAGTATCTGGGTACAGTGCCTCCTGAAACCCCCTACTCAGAATTTGAGCACAAGTTCCAGGAAATTGGTTTGGAGAGAGGGTGGGGTGCGAACGCAGAGCTTGTACTTGAGTCAATTCAACTTCTCTTGGATCTTCTTGAAGCCCCTGATCCGTGCACCCTTGAGACTTTCCTTGGAAGAATCCCTATGGTCTTTAATGTTGTTATTCTTTCGCCCCATGGTTACTTTGCCCAAGATAATGTCTTGGGATACCCTGACACTGGTGGTCAGGTTGTTTACATCTTGGATCAAGTCCGTGCTTTGGAGAATGAGATGCTCCATCGCATTAAGCAACAAGGATTGGACATTGTTCCTCGTATTCTTATTGTATGTCCTGTTATATATAGATTTTTTATGTCTTATTAGCAAGTTTACTTGTGTACAGTGTGTGGCATGTGGATGTGTTCTTCTAATCTGTGCTTGTGGATGTTGTTAAATGCAGATCACTCGTCTTCTCCCAGATGCAGTAGGTACTACTTGTGGCCAACGTCTTGAGAAGGTGTTTGGAACTGAACACTCCCACATTCTTCGAGTTCCCTTTAGAACTGAGAATGGGATTGTTCGCAAGTGGATCTCAAGATTCGAAGTCTGGCCCTACTTGGAAACTTACACCGAGGTAAACTTTTCGCCCCATAATAATTTTAACAAAGTTTAAGCATTTTGGCGTGTTTTCACTTTTCTAATCAATTGTCTCTTGTTAACAGGATGTTGCTCATGAGCTTGCCAAAGAGTTGCAAGGCAAGCCAGATCTGATCGTTGGAAACTACAGTGATGGAAACATTGTTGCCTCTTTGTTGGCCCATAAACTAGGTGTCACTCAGGTTGGTCCACAACTATCTAGTTAACGTTGTCTAACTATATATGTTGGAACTCAGAGGCCTAAGATTTTATCTTTATCTATTTAGTGTACCATTGCTCATGCACTTGAGAAGACCAAATACCCTGAATCCGATATTTACTGGAAAAAATTGGAAGAGAGATACCATTTCTCTTGCCAATTCACAGCTGATCTATTTGCCATGAACCACACAGATTTCATTATCACAAGTACATTCCAAGAAATTGCTGGAAGGTGAGTTTCCCCTTTTATATTTTTGTTCCTTTACCCAATTTTCTTATTGATTAGATCACTAAATCTCTTGAATCATTGTACAAATACTTTTGCAGCAAGGACACTGTTGGACAGTATGAGTCTCACACAGCTTTCACCCTTCCTGGACTCTACCGTGTTGTGCACGGTATTGATGTCTTCGATCCAAAATTCAACATTGTCTCTCCCGGAGCTGATCAAACCATTTACTTCTCCCACAAGGAAACTAGCCGTAGGTTGACCTCCTTCCACCCCGAAATCGAAGAGCTTCTTTACAGCTCAGTCGAGAATGAAGAACACATGTTAGTTTCTCCTCTCACTTTGTTTATCTTATCTAATCTTATCATGCAAGGTTTTAATTAAATTGTCATCACTTTCAATCACAATGTGAGAAATTACAGACAAATACATTGTAATGGTGTTGTGGAGCATTGTTTTAAAACCTTGATATCATGTATGGAACATTTTGTCTAATGCAAAATTTGATTTGAGACAGATGTGTGCTGAAGGACCGCACGAAGCCAATTATCTTCACCATGGCAAGGTTGGACCGTGTGAAGAACATCACAGGACTTGTGGAGTGGTATGGTAAGAATGAGAAGCTGAGGGAGTTGGTGAACCTTGTGGTTGTTGCTGGAGACAGGAGGAAGGAGTCTAAGGACTTGGAAGAGAAGGCCGAGATGAAGAAGATGTACAGCCTGATTGAGACCTACAAGTTGAACGGGCAATTCAGGTGGATTTCCTCTCAGATGAACCGTGTGAGGAATGGAGAGCTGTACCGTGTGATCAGTGACACCAGGGGAGCCTTTGTGCAGCCTGCAGTGTATGAGGCATTTGGTTTGACAGTGGTTGAAGCCATGACTTGTGGGTTGCCAACATTTGCCACATGCAATGGTGGTCCTGCTGAGATCATTGTTCATGGAAAATCTGGCTTCCACATTGATCCCTACCATGGTGACCGTGCTGCTGACCTCCTTGTTGAGTTCTTTGAGAAGTGCAAGGTTGAGCCATCTCACTGGGACACCATCTCTCAAGCTGGTCTCCAACGTATTGAAGAGAAGTAAGCAAATGAATGTACTTTATCTTTCATGGACTCATCTTGGTCTCAGAGGTTAACCTTTTTCTTTGTTTGCTGGTTTTATTCCACAGGTACACATGGCAAATTTACTCCCAGAGGCTTCTCACCCTCACTGGTGTCTATGGTTTCTGGAAGCATGTGTCTAACCTTGATCGCCTCGAGAGTCGCCGCTATCTCGAGATGTTCTATGCTCTCAAGTACCGCAAATTGGTAAGTTTAGCATGTTCATATTATTTTCTCATCCTAGTTCTACCTTGGAATATATATATATAATCTTATGTTTTCATTGTTTTTGCCTCAGGCTGAGTCTGTGCCCCTTGCTGTTGAGTAAACTGAGGATGAAGAGTTGGACAAAGAAATGGAGGAACCGGCTTTTTCTTTCTCTTTTGGAGTTTGTCGTACTTGAGTTTCACAAATAATGCCCATGACTTTAATTCTGTGATTAAGCTTTCGATAAGAAGGAGAGAGGGAGAGAAAAAAAAAAAAGGAGGAAAAAAAAAACCCTTTTGTTTGTTCTTTTGCATGATTTGGATCTTGATTGAAAAAGCTTCAAATTGGGGTGTTTTACCCATCAGTTCAGTTTTAAGCCGAGCCTTCTTTCTCACTTTGTCGTGTTCATGATATCCTTCTCCAACTTTAGATTCATGCACTGTTGCTCTTCTCTCTTTTATAAACTCAAAACAAAACCATGAAAAAGCATCATCGTAATAACTATAGTGTTTTGTAGGACAAAAAAGGGACCACCCCCGCAATTTCATCCATTGTTGTCCATAAATATTACGAAAGTGAAAATTGACGTTGGAATTTAAAGATTTAATAGTCGTTGTCAAATCTCATTGTTCCATAAGTATTTAATTATTCTGGAGTAGCAACAACTAGTCACGAATATTTTGCGTCATGCGCAGTATCTACCAATTTATGAGGTAAAAACAATGAAATAACTTTCTTGCTTGTTCCCACTTTCACTTTAGTCAAAATAACCATAAATTACTAACCTTTTTGTTTCCTTCATTCTCATCATACACATACAGTGGGAGAAGCATTTTGTTTTCAACTATTTTACCTCATCAAATTGGATGTGTCTGGAGAAGATTCGTATTTTATATGATGAATACTAATTTTATGAACCAAACAACTTTACCAATTAACTAAGACTAAAAGTAGTGATAAAAGATATGAGAAAGAACAAAATTTGTGTAAGAAGTCCTTGAAGGTGTGAAATATCTATTCAGGATCTCATATGCTTCCGAATCTTGGTTTATTTGAATCCCTTGGACAACCACTTATCCCTCAGCATTAGTTCTTTCACTTTTTCTCTTGTCATTTTCTAAAAAGATATTTTAGTTTTATTCAATTTCTGGTAGTCCCAGTATCACAGTTCACAAGTAAATACTCTATTTACTTTATTTTATTTTGGGAGCAGGAGGTGTTTCTGGACCATCCATCAGCAAAAGGCCTAACATGTAAAACAAAAAAAAATTAAAATAAATATTTAATTGAGTACAACAAATATTCAGTTAAATTATTGATATACTTTTTAAATTCGATCAAAATAGTACACTTTTATTATTAAAAATTTAATTCCGTTAATTTTGTTTCAACTCTATTAATTATTAAGGTAATATATTAATTACTAAGAGAATTGAACACATATTTAATATTTATTATTTGTTAGTTATTAAATAAAAAATTAACTTCAATTTAAAATACTTAGTGGTTCATTCAAGATAATTATATATTAGTGTTGATTTTTTGTTTAATAAATACAATGCAAATAACAATAATTACTAAATGCTAAACATGTTCAGTCACGTTAAGTATTAATGAAGTTCAAATAAAATTAATATTTTGAATTATAATCCGAAAAATTATACAGAAGGCAGTTCAAATTTAAGTAGGTTTTGCCATTTATGCTCTTTAACGAAAGAGTCACTAGTGAAGCAATTTAACAAATCTCATAATAAAATATTAATATTAAAAACTATTTATTTAAAATGTTATCAATGAAGTCGTTGTAGTATAGTGGTAAGTATTTCCGCCTGTCACGCGGACGACCCGGGTTCGATCCCCGGCAACGGCGTTTATTTTAGAATTTTGCGTTTGTTAATTTGGCCCTGCTAATTTTATCATTCCATGGCATAATTGCCTATTAATTTGTTTGTTTGCCCTTTAATTATTAACAAAACATTTTCATTGGTTGGAGTAGAGTTTAATATACTTTTATTTGTTTAAATTTTAAAAATTCGTCAACGGCTCTCTCAATTGGATTTTCTTTTTCATTTAAATCAAATTGAAATTTAAACTAACTTATTAATTATATACACCGTCCGTTTAAATATTTTTAAATCAGTGTTTGTATTGAAATAAATATAATAATATATTAAAAATTGAATAAATATTAATATAAAATCAATCTATGCTCAATAACTGATGATATGTGCATTTTTAATAGTTATTTTGATAATGTTATATTTTCCTTTTTGAAAAAAAATGTTATATGACAGACAACGTAATTCAGTTTGTACCGTTATCAAATTATAAACTATGGTATTTGATATAGATTTTTACATAATTTTTTACACTGTCACGTTTCTTTATCAGGTTTTACGCTCTTTAAAAATCATACTAACGTTAACTTGCAGTAGAAGGCAGTATAAAACTATTTTACACTACTAGTTAATTTTTTTTTAATACTTTAGTTAAGTTTTTCCATAACTAAAAAATCATAAAGAATAATACAATCAACTGAGTTTTTATGTTTTAGAAAAACATGTTCAAAATAAATAAATAAAATCATATTTTTTATTTTCTCAAAAAATTACTAAAAAATTTGTTTTAATTCTCTCCTGCAAATTTTTTTAAAATAAAATAATTTTACAGAGTAAATTTTAAATAAAAAAACTTAGAAAGAGAAACAAATAAGAGACCCTAAAAGAATTTAAAGATGTTTTTGGTTTTTATTTTAAAAAATGAAAATGAGATGTGTAGAAAGGGGTTGTATAAAAAAATTCTTATTAAACATTTGCTCAAGTTAAAAAGGTTTAAATTAATTTTAATCACTAAATAAAAATTATATAAAAAATTTAAAAATTATGACATAATATTATAATATAATTAAAAATTTATTCATAAAATGATATTATCTATTAACAAAAACTCATTCTAATCATTTTCTTAATATATATATATATATATATATATATATATATAAAGAATAAAAACATATTTAACTCAATAAAATATAATATTTTAAATTAAAGTTTCAACAATGTTCATCAATTTTTTTTTAGAATAACAAGTGTATATCGACATTCGAATTGATAAATTCTTTTAAGTTTTTTTTTTTAAGTCTAAATAGTAACTCGATGTTAAGGTTCATGCATATAGAAATCACGATGCAGGAACAAAGTTAGGAGTAATTTATGTTTTTCTCAATCCATGACAAATTATAATCAAAATAAAACATATATTAGGAAGTGCAGATATAACTCGGAATATGATGTTATGAGAAGGCAAGGACACAGCAATTTCTTTTGCAAAATCATTGGATACAACAAAATATTGGTACTTCGGCGTTGTAGCATTCTGACAATAATACGACATATAAAATCTTTTGTGGTCATTGTAGACATCTTTAGTATTTATTACAGTATACATATGGTATTGAAAATGGCAGATTTAAAAGAAAGGAAACGGAAACAGCACTTCTATCTATCTACCCGGACTGTATCCTAGCTCCTTTGCATCACATAGTGTTCTGATAAAACTACCAAAACTTATAGTAAACCTGCTGTACACTTTGATTGGATGATGGACTACAAATATAAAACAAAAAACATATGTACAACCTTGTAGCTTTTCTACTCTCATCTTCTATATTATACCTATAATCTATGAATATAAAACTCATCATGATTGGTGCCTGCCTCTAGGTTCCACATGGAAATTTTACAACACACTCATGAATTGAAGCCTTTAAGGTTCCTAAGGTCTATCTTTCTTTGTTGCCCGTCGATTACTGTCTTCTCATTCTTTACTCCTTAATTAACAGCACAAATATAGTGGAATAAAATTGGCCCACTGTCCACCTCCAATTTTGGCATATTAACACGATAGCATCGCCAAATTAAAAAACGTAATGATATTACTAATAAATTTCTTACTTATTGCTGAGCTTCCTTTCTTTGTAAAGTCTGTCTGGGGTAGAGAAGTATTGCCAAGGACAAAGAAAATAACAAACCAACTAAACCACTTAACGCTTGAAAAGGATGACTCCCAATTATCCAGAGAGGAAGGTTGCCCGTATTATATGTTAAAAAACCACCCTTCTGCAGCATATAAGTGGATGCCATCATTCCTGTGCGTAGCCCGATAGGGATGAAGAGGCTTCCTCCGTTTCTCTGTCGGGCACCTGACAAAGACAAAGCTAAAAGCCAAAGTCCTGGTATTGCTTGCAGAGACCTGAAAACTCCATAAAAGAGAAGATAAGATTTTGACTGAGAATGAGAGTGGATTATAACATAGTCTGGTAGATACAAACACAAATCTATATTTAGAGAAGTAAGAAACAAAATGTTGTTGTAAGGTCCACTGTAAAGGATGAGTTGCGAACTATGGCTCAAGGGGTGTGTAAATTGTTATGATTGAAAATTATTTAAAATGATCTCACAGTGAAATGTGAAGAATCTATGACTTTTTGTTATAATAAATCAACTATCAACATCGATCACAATCCACTTCAGCATGATACGACCAAACACAAAGATAAAGTGATACTTCACTAAAGAACTAGATAATGAGCTTATCACCGCTTATTACATCCCATCTCCCATTTGGGCTTCAACTAGCAAATTTGTTTAAGGAGGCTCTTCTTACAAAACAATTTCATGATCTCACATGCAAGTTGAGAATAATGGATATCCATTCACTGACTTGAAGGAGTGTGCTGGGTTAGGAGAAAATATTTTGGTGAGCTACAAGAAGTTATTCTAATTATTACAATTTGGATATTGTAAAAATACTAAAAGTCACTGTAATTTCAATTATAATAACAATTCCTTTTTAAATCTAACTCACATAGTGTTCTGAAGAAAAGATCACGTTGTTTTATAATTTTTGCTCAGATGGGAGTTAAGAATGAAGATGAGATGAGTAGTATAAATGTGGTGAAGGAATTCGTGGAAGTATTTCCTAAAAGAAATACCTGGATTAACTCTAAAGAGAGAAGTAGAATGTTACATTGATCTGGTACCTGGAATTGGACCAATGTCAATCGGACCTTACAGAATGACTCCAACTGAGTTGACTAAATTGAAGAAACAAGTAGAAGAGTTGTTAGAGAAGTGGTTATTCTGGCTCAATATATTTTCATGGGGTTTCCACTATTGTTAGTTAAAAAGAAAGATGGAGGGTCTCAATTGTGTGTGAACTACAAGCAGTTGAATAAGTTGATCATCAAGGACAAGTATCCTCTACCCAGAATTGATGATTTGATGGATCAGTTACATGGAGCCACAGTTCTCAAAGTTTGATATGAGATTTGGATAGCACAAGATTTTGGTAAAGGCTGAAGATGTGCAGAGGACAACCTTTAGGTCTCGATATGAACTTTATGAGTATGTATTATCAGCTCAGGGGTCTCAGTGGATCCAACCAAGATGTGAGCAGAGTTTCATAAAGCTGAAGAAAAGGTTGACAAGTGTTCTAGTGTT
>Ga0123342_1005011_pt1 | contig 19638 bp, 13 predicted proteins | sample Turbeawhitnodule_FD_89960 | JGI IMG/M metagenome (GOLD analysis project Ga0123342, IMG submission 89960) | Root nodule microbial communities of legume samples collected from Mexico - Turtle bean Mexico white nodule | ecosystem: Host-associated > Plants > Roots > Nodule | place: Mexico: Nepantla... | reverse complement strand
GATTGTGCTTACATTACTTTGGTGAATACTGAATTAGGGTTTAGGTTATTCAAATTGGGGATTTCGAATTTCTGATTTAGGGTTTCTGATACGAGGATTGCTCCCCTGGTTGGATTCTGTGGTGCGTTTCCCTGCTTCGATTCCATTCGGAGGTGTGCTCCCCTCATTCGATTCTGTGGTGCACACCTTCGAATGGAATCGAAGCAGGGAAGCGCACCACAGAATCCAACCAGGGGAGCAATCCTCGTATTAGAACCCTAAATCAGAAATTCGAAATCTTCAATTTGAATAATCTAACCCTAATTCAGTATTCACTAAAGTAATGTATGTAAGCACCATCTACGTAACTTACACCCACATAAGCACCACTTAACGCCGTTTGGTGATATTTAACAGAAAGGACCATTTTGAATACATTTTAAAAAACTTAGGAACCAAATTGAATTTTTTAAAAACCACTGTACTAAATTGACTATTGACTATAAATATAGGGATGAAAAAGGTAATTAAACCTATTTAAAACGATTTTTTTAATGGGAAATTCAACATTCAATGAAATGAGAAAGGTTTAATAATAGCGATGATAAATAAATACTTTGCTACATTCAAATTCGAAAATGCTTAAGAAATAATTGTAAAGTTGATCTCATTATTTTTAACACATATTTCCTTATGCAAATAAAACAAGTTTTTTTTTTTTTATATTGTAAGTGAAATCGGGCCGTCCAGCTGCCCTTGAGAATGATCTCCGGGGAAGAAAATGATAAGTATACACGACATTGGTGAAACTACTTATTTGCAACTTGGTCTTACAATAATAAGAAAAAATAAGAACTAGAGTAATACTACAAACAAGAGAAGAAATTGAAGGACTTAGTTTATGGTTTTATGTTTTGTTCTTCATTTCTTTTTCATTTGTTATGTTTATGTAGATCCCTTTGGGTAGCATGTAACAATTCGGAACTAACAAACAAGTGCTGTTAAATATTGTAGATACAATATAACTTGGGGGAAATTATGGTGAGGGAATCCTATAGCTTAATATGGACCACATCAATTTACAAATGTTTTCATCCCTTAGATCTTCCTAGCCCCCTAATATTAAATTCAACATTTGCCTTGAATTTTCTCATTCCCAGCTTTTTTATCTGTAAAAGTTTGAGCTACTCTGGCAGTAGGTGCTGAAGTTTAAAGTTAAACATACCTCCTCCCCAGAGGGCATGACCCCCCAATAAATTATATATCTTCACTACTTACAGAATTTGACAAGAAAAATTCTTCGTAGTCACTTTTTACTTTCATATGTAATGTTATCCTCCTTAAAGCAACATGAATATCATTAATATTAGGGTGTGATGGATCCCCTCCAACGAAATAATGGACTTTGTTTCCAATCTGCAACCAACTATTAGCACTTTGTTTCTTAACTCCTTGCTCTTTCATCAGAACCCTGATTCTATGAACATCCTTCCACTTGCCAGAAGCAGCATATATATTAGACAGCATAACATAAGCACCAGAATTATTAGGATCCAAATTCAAAATTCTTGTAGCTGCCAGTTCCCCCAATTTCACATTTAAATGAACACTGCAGGCAGCTAGCACAGCACCCCAGATGCTGGAATCTGCCTTGAATGGCATCTCATGGATTATTTTGCAAGCTCTGAGCAACTGACCTGATCGACTCATCACATCAACTAAGCAAGCATAGTGTTCAGACCTTGGTGGAATACCATAATTATGAACCATCAAACTGAATAGATTCATGCTCTCATCGACTTTCCCAGCACGACAACACGCAGATAGTAAACTCAGAAAAGTTATGCCATCAGGTTGAACACTGACTGTCACCATCTGGTCAAAGTAGGAGCGTGCTTTGTCATAGAGACCATGTTGTGCAAAGGCAGCAATGATAGTGTTCCATGAAATGAGGTCTGGATGGGAAATTTGTCCAAAAACTAGCTCAGAATCAACAATGCCACCGCATTTGCTGTGCATAGTAATCAGATTATTACTCACCGACAAATAGGAATCAAAGCCATACTTAATTACAAGAACGTGCACCTGTCTTCCTTCTTCAAGTGATGCAAGACTTGCACAGGCAATGAAAACTGAAACAAAAGTCAAGTCATCTGGTCGCATACCAGTCCTGATCATTTGTGAAAACAAATTCAGTGCCTCTTCCCCTCTCCCATTTTGGGCATAACCTACAAACGGTGAATCAATTGTGAAAAGGTGGAATAATAAAAGAAACAAATATGCAATGACAGAGTAGAAGAAAACAACCTCCTCCTCCTCCTTGGACTACATATTATTATTTTATATTCAACAGTTTAATAAAAAATATGCTATAAATGGATAAGGTTTTTTTCAAATTGAGATTAATTTTAGAGCAAGCAAGGAACACTCCTCTTTGATTTAGTTTAAATATATATTGTAATCTAGGTGCGTTTACTGAAATTTTGGGGGGTCTACACATTTTTACATCAGAGACTTGGGTTCGTTTGTTTATACTTAAAATTTATTACGTGATCCAACATGTTTTAAGATTCTTTTCAGAAGCTACTATTTTTAGCTTAAGGATATATTTTGTGTTGATTCATCTTAAAATATGTATTTGAAGTTAATTCAATTATGAGAAACCCACTTTTAAGATAAGGATTGTCACACACTTAGTATTTTTTCAGGCTCTATCTCTAATCTAGGTAGGAAGGAGTATGGTTTTTACCCAATACCTATTAAAGAGTCAAATTGAGACTTAATCAAAGGCATGCTAGAATAGATGCTCTTGCTGGGTAAAGGTTTCCTTAAATCTTGTTCTAGAAAAAGAAATTATTTCGAAATAACTAGAATCCTATGAACCTAGCTTATTTCGTAGTGTCTCTATCTATTTACTTTTTTTTTTTTAAAAAACAAAAATTGAATTAAAAAAGAACACTTTTCTCAAAGAGCAAGACATCTATATATGTCTTAAAACTTTAGACCTAGATACTATATTCGAATGAGTATTTAATAATATATTTTTTTTGTAAATTGTATTATAATATTTATTACAATGAGTTTATGTAATCAGTTAGTCTAAAATTTGAACTAAAAAAACAAATGAAAAATACATTTAACCTTAATTTATAATATATTATTTTATTGTTTAACATTTGAGAAAAAGGAAAACTCAGCAAAAAATATTGAATTTTTTTTCAATAGATACTGGATGGGATAGATGTTTGTCTTTTAAAAGGTGTTTGACTGTATTTTTTCTTTCTAAAAGTAAAAATAAAAATCACAAACACTGTTCGGTATCAAGCAAAGAACTTGTGGGTACTACACATATTTTGAATATTAGAGATTCGCGTACCCGTTATGATTATATTCCAAGAAACGCGATCTCTGCATCGAATCTCTTCAAACAAAGCTCTGGCCTCTTCCATCTTCCCTTCTTTACAAAACCCAGTAATCATAGCGGTTCTCGCCACATCATTCTTCTGCGGCATTCTCACAAACACTTCCCGCGCTTCCTCATACAACCCATTCTCCAGCAAACCATTGATCATCACAGTCCACGACACCGCGTTCCTCCGAGGCATCGCTTCGAACAGCGCCCTCGCGCGCCCAATCCCGCCCTCCACTCTGGCGTAGGCATCGACCATGGCGGTATACGACACGACGTTCGGACGCGGCATCTCTTCGAAGAGCCTCTGCGCGTCCCCCACGCGCCCGCACCTCGCGAGACCCGAGATCACCACGTTGTACGAGGCGGGGTTCTTCTCCGGCGCCGCGGCGAAGTAGCGGAACGCGTCATCGAGGTCATCGTTTTGGACGCACGCGGCAATGATGGAGTTCCAGGAAACGACGTTTCGAAGCGGCATGGAGTGAAATAGTTTTTTGGAATGTTGGAGAAGGCCGTTTTGCGAGTAGGCGGAGAGCATGGAGTTCCACGTGACGACATCTTTCGTGGGCATTTCGTCGAACAGGTTGCGCGCGGCGTCGACTTTTCCAGCGCGTGAGAGGGCGGTGATGTTGAGATTGGCGTGGTAGACATCGCGAGTGGAGGAGAAGAGCTTGGCAAGCCGAAAGAGAAAGTGGCGTTGTCGTGCAAAGGTTGGGTTTGTCAGCGAAACTGAGACTATACCACTGAGCATGGAGTGTCTGCAACTGCAACTTTACTTCCCTTTCTTTTATATCTTATACCGTATATGTAATCGAAAATATGTATAATATATATTATATAATTATAAATTATATAAATTAATAATAAAAGTTTATGTATGTATGTCCAGATTTATTTTTGGAGTAAATTTTTTTTTCCATCTCTAAAACGAATTCTTAAACCGGCCATGCCGGACAAGTACTGGTTTAAGTTCCGCCATCCTCTCTCCCAGTTGCTATGAATCGAGAGAGCCCAGTCTCCTGCCTAAAGTCATTCAAAAACATTTATTTTTTATTTTTATAATTATAATTAAAATTTATACAATAGATTTAAATTTCTAATTTTCTTTTAAATTATGTTAGAACATTACTAGAATTATCAGAAATCCCAATAAATACTTTTTGAATTGTACACTTGACGGATACGTGTCATACAATTCTCATAGTGTCGACCCCGCTATTTAAAAAAAATGTTTGAACTTCTATCAAATATATCTTACAATAATTTTCCAAGGTCTCTTCATCAAATAATCAAAATATTTCCAAATTTCTTTGACATTTTAGTGATTTAGTAAAATAAAGCACATGGGTTTAAATTTTTTTAAAAATGGTAAGTTTTTCTAATTTGATTACAGAAAAAATTGCAATATCTACTCACAAAAAGGCCTTTAATATTACCAAAATTTTTCTCCTAATAAAATCAAGTAATGCTTGTGATAGACTAGATCTGGAAGACTGAGAAATTAAAATTAAGTGGTCTTAGAATTGTATAAGCTTTGTTTAGAGTATTAGGATATTATTAATAATGTTATTTATTTTACATTTTTAAATACCTAAACACTTGGCAACGATATTTGAATCATTATCATGGTATGGATATGCTATTTAATGCAGGATTCACGACAATATTAATTGGTGCAGAAAAATGAATCTTGTTAGGTAAGATAGAAAATAATAATAAAATTTATTTTTAATTAAATTTCACATTTTATTTTTCAATCTTACATTGAGTAGAAAAAATGAAAAAATGAAATTCGAAATTACTTCTCTCTCATCTTTCTTTATCATAAATTAATAAATAACTTTGTAATTAAACAATTACTTACTTTTAATTAATTTATTATTATCCAAATTGATAATTTTTCCTTTTTCATTACATACTCCGAAAATAAACAAACATATTTTTCACTCTATTTTATCTCCTTTTCTTTTTCTTTCGTTTTCCTACATTTTCTTTCTTCAAACCTTCTTTCCTTCATTTTTATTCCTTGCAATCCAACTCAGAGTTAATGGTAGTATTCCTAATATTTGCAATAAATAGCTATTTTGTCAACTATCAAACGATAGATAATTTTCCTTTACTTTTAAAATACTCTTATGCACCTGTTTGTTATCTTCAAAAGAAATAACTATTTCAATGCATTGTTGGCTCGTACGCACTTTGGTGCTTTCTTCAGACACTTCAGTTCTTATAAGAAAATATTTCCTAAGGCAGTAAAGATATACTGTGCATTTAAAAAAAGTTTAAGAGTGTTCGTTTATATATAGGATGGTGATAGATTGGCCAAAGGACTCCTGAGAGAACTTAATAATTTGATTTAGAATTACATTAGTATGTTACTTGGTTTTGATTCTCCAAATTTTCTGAACATCAGATAAACTTGTAAGATTATTATTTATTGTTATTTAATACTTCGAATGATCCTTTATGTAATAGTGTTTTAAACATTATTATTTGTTCCTTTTAAAAAATATTAGTAAAAGAGAATTTGCGACATGGATGAGTGAAAAATAAGTCTTTGTTTTTATATTTTTCTGAAGCCTCTTTATCTTCTGCTTAAATTTTAATAATAGACTTTATAGAATTTACATGAGATGGTTATTTGTCGTCTACCAAAATGTATTATCATAATAACGTTATCTTATTTCGTGACACATTTGTATATGTAAGTATGATGGAGCTCTGAAATTGAATATACAAGATAAGTAATCTACTTCCGAATTTTGACAGAATTCGTTCTTCCTAGAATACATCATCCTCAATCAATGCTGTTTAAATACCGTCCCATTCTGCTAAAAAAAGATAAATTAACAATGAGCTCCTGTTTTTTTCTTTTCCTTTTCAAAGCTATGAAGTATGAACAAAAACAACTAACTTTAAACTAACAACTATCTTGCCACGCTACAAAAACAAAATTATCTTGCCACGACCAAACAGATGAAAAGTCACCAGGCACCCATGATGGCCTAATCTTAACAGAGTAAAGAGCAAACCACCAAATACAATATATATAAATGAATGAAGCAGGTGGGGTCGAAGTAAGCAACACAACAAGCAGAAGCAACCATTACCAACAATTTCTTTTTTTACCAGACAGCCCAGGACCCACATAGATACTCTTGTCCTGTCGCCCCAAAGGTCAACTCATGTTTTTTATCAGAGAATCCTTTGCTTCCAATGCCTGCATGTAAGCTTAACATTTTACTCGTTACTTTTTAAGATCCAATCTTATGTATCAGTAAAGTGAAAGGAGTCAGCGACGTCAAAGTGCATGGCAAGTTGCACGATAGCAGAACGCACGGCTTGAGACGATGGTGCAACAGAAGTAGGTAGATGGGGTAAACAAATTGGCAGACACTGTTCACTTTCCTCAGGAGGGCAGAAAAAAGAGATCACGGATCGGCAGAATATGAATCTGTGTACATAAATGATAACCAAGATGTCACACAGCAAGTCCATTCAATAAATTTAATAGCGGTAGAAGTCGACATCCCCCGAGACCAATCAATAACCGATTATAAATTGAAAGAAAAACTACACAGGCTAAAAAGTATAGTGTAAACACCTTAGAATAAGCCGCCTTAAAAATGGATCACTTATAACCTGCGCCCATACTAAATCCATGGTAGTTGATGAGCAAAGAATTATTTCCCACTCAGTGAAAGCATTAGCTATTATGTTCTCTGCTTCGTTGTAGACATCCTACAAGTTAACAAAACACAAAATTAGACCAACGAGAATTAAAGTTGACTTGAGAAATGTTAGAGATTACTCGTGTATGCTTACTGTATCAGCCTCATTAGGGAAGACACCAATCATTTGGCAAAATGCTGACAAAGGAGAAGTCAAAAAAAAGGTAAATTGGCTTCCACTATTTGAATTTACATCAGATGGATTCTTGAAAACTGGTCTTAAGGGTGAAAGGAATAAAGCAGCCGTTTCACCCCTTTCAGCGCCATGTAAAACCTGCAATAGTTTATGATGTACACAATCAGTCACCGCGTGTCAAAGAAAATAACATGGGTCAATCAACTCTCAAGCCTAAAAAGGACAGCATCCAACTTCCTATCAATTCCAATACATATTTACTATGCTACAAGCCAACAAGAGAATATTCTACACCTAAAACGAACTATCACAAACTCATTATATAACCCAGAACGATGCTGTATGTGTCATTTTTTTGGTAAACACACATGAATGGTTGATAATGGTCCTATCTTTCCTTCCATTTAACTCTGTCCTAAAAGAAAGTTAAACATTGATATTCAAATTGTAGAAGAAAATCAACAATGTGGTTGGTGAGTTAAAATTCAATTTGAAGGATTTTGACAAACCCTTGGACTATACAGTAATAAACTAATTACAAGTGTTATCAGGCCATTAAAGAGTAAAAATTAGATTCAGGGAATATCCTGAACAGCTCCACCTAACAAAGTTCTCAGACAACTCATACACAAGTTCTGAGTTATGACAAACCTGCCTTGAATGCATGGCTGTTATCACTGTCGATAATCAAGAAAAGAGGTTTCCGAGTGAATGGGATAAGATCGCCAGGGTAGAGATTATTTGTACCTGATAATTCAAATAAGGCACATGTAAGTGCAGCAACAACAGAGATACCTTTCTAGCATATCGTTTCATTTAAACTAACCCAAAAATTAAGAGAAAATATCACATTCTTTTAACATTTCCTGGAACAATCTGAACAGAAATTAGATAGAGAATAGACTCAGAGCATGTACTTACCACTATTTCCCTTGGGACCAAACCACAGATAATTGTCATAATAGCCCCTTTCTCTCTTGCCATTATTTTGAGTTTCAGAAAGTCCAGAATTCTGTCCATGGGAAGTCTGAGAAGGGACTTTGTGTCTTGAAGATTTGGATGAACCTCCAGAATTTTCCACCTGAGAGACATTATTAAGACCAGCGTTCCCTGCATGAATGATCATTAAGGTAACTAACCTAGTATAACGGGCATGAGTGGAAGACTATTTATACTTGAAAAAGAAAGAGAAAATGTAAACCTGAGGCTGAAAGGTATACTAGCACAACACTGTCTGGTGGCAGCTCCTCACAAATTGTTGCCATAACCTGCATAACATGATGAAGCTTATATAAGAAACAACGAATTGTGTCTTCAAAGACCTGTGAAAGATTGCATATGAATAGGATGTGAACAGCCATTTATTTTCAATAAGTAAAAAATTTGGCATTGATCATAAATCAGATCATACAGCAAAGGGAAAAAAACCCACATGTATGTGTGCACAAATAGATAAGAAAGTATATTATAATAATCACTAAACCAATTAAGCACACCAGAGGCAAACAAAAATATCCAAGCCATGATAAGACATAAAATAGCCACGGGATATCATTTGATATTGACATAGTCTTTCCAATACACTTGAAAACTCACTGCTATCACATGCGTCACAGATGGACGGTACAGGGTAGCTTTTCTAGGATTAGGAGGAATAGTTGGATCACTCATATCTGCAGTGAGATTCATGTCTATTATCCCAGAAGCTCCTGAGTGATCAATTGTGTCACCGTTCTCCTTTGGTTTAAATGTATGCTTTTGGTAGAATGTTCCACTAGGCTCCCATTCTAAACATTGTATCATTCTATACATGTCCAATGTTAACTCAGCAAACTTGACCTGAAAGGGAGAATATAAGCTCCAGTCCCTTTTTAGCCACTAAAGTAAACTAACAATTCAAATTTAAGAATCATCACAGTAAAGTGAATCATTATTAACCTCATTTCGATGATAACTTGTCAACAGGGCATCATGAAATTTTAAAACCCTCTTTGCATGGAAACGAGCCACACAAGGAAGAGAAGCTCGATGAGTGTCAAATGTGGCACAATACCGCAGGGGTCTGAAACTAAAGCCCTTATCAACTTTTGTGAAACGGTTAATTTCTTGCACCACTTGCTTCCATTCCTTAAAGTTAGTTTCCTGAAAAGAAATTATTCACATTCATAAGTCAAACATGTAATATAGTACATATGGTTTTTTTCTCCAGATGAATAATGGAATACAAAGCATCAACAAATTCGGTTATAAGAAAATTAATGAGATCTATTTATAAAGAAAAAACAGAAGTTCAATATTAATATTGAACGATATGAATTAAAAAGTATATAACAATCAGATTGAGAAGTGGAGGCCTGACTTCCAACCCTAAAGAACAACAATCAAAGATGCAAATTAACAGGTAAATGATAACAGCTAAAGCAGAACAATGCAGTGATGATCATGGTATCAGGCCAGACATAAAAAGATAGAGTAATTTTACTAAGAAATACCAACTATAGTCTATAGGACTGTTGTCATCATCCAAATAATAAAATATCATTATTTTCTGCATAAACACTAATTATCTTGATCTTTTGATATACTTATCAAATCAACACATGAAATGCATTTGGGAACTTCAGAACCTTGTGCTTTGTTTTGAAAAACTGACAGAAATTTTATTAGTATGCTCTTGTTTGACGAACTAATTTTGACCACAAAATCATAAGTAGAAAATCAATATTAGATTTAAGTAAGACAATCTTGACTGTCCATGTTTAGTAGTATGGTCAAGATTAACTCCTACATATCATGCTCTCGTTAAATAACTCTATATATACGGTTTGAAAAGAAAATCATAACTGTACCAACAATGTTATTCAACAAAAATTGCCCCTGTAGTCAGTATAATATAATAAATTAATCAACATATGTAAATGTATTAAAGAACTTCAGAATCCTTAATTTTGTCTTGCCAGCTGACAGTAATTTCTTTCTTTGTTATTGAACTTCATATAAGATTGAAAAGAAAATCATCACTGCACCAACAATTTATTCTAGAAAAAACGGGCCCCCACATTTAAAATAGTAGTGTACAACTTGAAATCCAGTCGATCCAGAGCATTAATATGGTTCTATAATAGGAGGCCATTTCTTTAAAAAAATTACCACTTGCCTTTCTTTATTACTGTAAAACCGAGAACCTTCAATAACCTTTATATATTCCGGACCACCACTAGTGATCACTTTCATAGTTCATACAATAGTGAGGTCAGCTGTAACAGAAAAAAAAATGAATCTTGCGGCTAAGGCTACGAAAACAACCTACCCTAAAACAAAGGAAACAAAAATTGCTTAAATTAATATCCATTAGATACCCGTCAATTTTATCCTTTGGAATCAGATGTCAATGAAACAAAGATTACATTCTTATTTCAAAAATCTCCTACAGTGGGATTGCCATCAAACGATGAAAACTTACATAATTTACTGACACGGATTCTATCCCAAAATAACGTGAATTATACCATATTTCATGCAAAAACACACGAGGGTAGGTGGGGTCAGAACATTACACAGATCAAGCCAGCATATAAACGCTGTTCCGTTCTATCATATAGCCCATAACACGAGAAGCTAATCTAATCATCCTCAGGTTCTCACCTACGGACCCTAAATCAAGTATCATACAATGACCAGTAACCGATTGATCTACACAGCAGCTTCTTACTTAATCCCTAAGTTAAAGTATTTTCACTTTTCACTACAAAGGAAACACCAAGCATATTCACATCGCTTCACTCCTAACAACTTCATTTGCAGAAACAAAAAAATAAAATAACTAAACGCACATAAAAAAGAAGATGAATATTATCAGTTCACTTTCCTCTCCGAAAGCTGAAACAAGAAATTAAAGCAAATTGAGAAGTGAACGAGAAAATGCATAGATTACCCGAAAAGTACTCTTGCAATCCTCAACCAAAGCCCCAAAGCGTTCGACGAGGTGGTTAACCATCTCGGTCCGGTTGAGAATGACCGAAACAAGCAAAAAGCGCGCGTAGAACCGCAACTCCTTGGAGCGAACACCGAGATCTTTGGCGTTGGGTTCGGATCCTTGGAAGTACCTTCTGCTGAGTATGGCCTCGTAGAAGACGTAGGCCTCGACGAGGAACCTGCACTCGCTCGTTCTCGTGTACTGCCCGAAGTACAGCTGTCCGATTCGGCTAGCGATCTCGCCGATTTCCCACCGCCTGAGCCCGCACTCCACCAGCTTCGAGCGGTTCTCCTGCTGGTACTTCCACAGCCTTGTGTACGCCTTGAACACCTTCTGGAAAGCGTGCTGCTGCTGCTGCTGCCGGCTCGCGCCGCCGCCGTAGGCCTCCACGTCCCGAACGCGCCCGAACTTCCTGTCCGCGCTTTCCACCAGCGCGCGGAACGTCTGCAGCGCCCGCTCCGTATCCTCGGACATGCCTTCCGGAGAATCAGAGAGATAGAGCCTTCTTAGGTCTCCGTCCGGTGACGCTCCTCGCCGCCGTTCATCGGAGAATTCGAGAAAGCAGTGCTAACCGGAAAATAGGAACGAAATGTGCGTTTGTATGTGCGCGTCGGAGAAAGAGAGAAACGGTGAAGACTCAAGAGGGCGGTTACGCTTTTCGTTTGCCAAAGACAGTGTAAGAAAAGTATATAATATAATTTTAATATTTAATTTTATAAATAACGCTATGTGCATGTTTATTTTTTTACTCTACATTGAATTATAAACATTAATATTTTATTAACTTTTTCTTGTTAATAACTATCTTTCTATTTTATTTTTTCATTACAAAAATAGACATATTGGTTTTATAAATGGTTAAATTTTACAAACAACATTAATGAACCGTTTTTAGTGACTTTTTTAAAACATTTCTTTTATAGTCATAGTGCATATTTTTTAATCACATTTATTATTTAATTTTACTCAAATTAGCATTATGTTAACTCATTCAGATTCAATGGGGTTGGAGGAAGAAACTCTATCACTCAGATTTATTAATAGATATTAATTATCCATGAATATTTCATAATTTAAAAAAGTAACATGCTGATTGACTTTTTTCGAAGAAATTCAAATTTATATCTACGATTATTTAAATTTAATTAATACTTTTTTATTATAATAATAAAATATGTTGATAAACAATAACATAATTATTTTTGTTAATTAAAGAACTCAAAATTCTAAACATATGATAGTATTAAATATTTGAAATGATAAATGTATTATTACTCATGGCAGTTGTATCTAATCATATCTAATTTGGAAAAAAAAATATCATTCATGACAGATACGTGTGATTTTATAAATTGAAAATTTATGCTTTAATATATATTTATAATATCTTAGATGTTAGAATATTCGGATATAGGTGTGACGGGGACTATGTTTTCTTTAGAGAGAAAAAAAAATGGAATTTACTGTTTGTTTCGCTTTTGCTTTTTTGGTTTTCTTTTTCGCTGTTTGAGAGATAAACGAATGATGGTGTTTGGATTTTGGATTATTTGCTGAAGGGACTTTCTTTCCAGCCAATTTATTTTGGCTTTTGTACTGAAGAGCCACCAATTTATTTTCAATTTTTTTTTCTCTCTTCTTTAAGTGAAGATGAAAGCAATGGCAAAACTAGGACCAAAACTGAAAAAACCACGACCTTACAAATGAAATTCCAACAACATCAGCCAAAACAACAAATAACGTTGCTACGGGGTTGGCTCTTTTCATGTTTGGGGACAGAAATTATTTTATTATCATGAGTTAATTAATTACTTGCATATGCAGATTAAACAAGTAAGGAATAATGATGCTCAGAAAAACATTTGTGTCTGGTGTCTTTTTCACAATTTTTAAAGCATCAAACTTAATTATTACCATTATTTTACTCTTGGATATGGTAGTGTCTTCTTTTTTGTAGCAGTGTTTATAGGGAAAAATTAGTCAATGTTTGAAATACAGGTATACATTTGAATAAAGAAAAACTGGTTTTGGTAAACCAAAGATAGAGACTGTTTTAAGCTATTTGCTGGCACCAAAACGTGAAACTGGTTTATTTTTTTCTCACAATGTCAAACCAATGGTGAAGCAACTTTCTTCTCTCTCTATCTCTTCATGCTGCGTTGGCTCCTATTAAATTGAGGCATCGTCCATTCGTTACACCATAAATGCAGTTTTTGAGTGGTGGACCTTGATTGATTCATAATGATATCCATTAATTTGGAATGTAGTTATATGTCATTTTCAGGCATGAAGCATTTACAACTGATAGAAACTTCACATTAGAGTATATATCTAAAGCTCTGGCTATGCTTTTGTTGTTTTCAACAGTTATACTATAGGTTTAGAAAAAAAAATTATGGGAGAAATAAATAAACCCTTTTAACATTTACAATTTTTATCACTAATTGGAAGTAAAAGTTGAGATTTTTAACTGGCACGCATTAGAAAAGTTTGTATATTTTAATGTAATGCAACACTCCTTTATGGCTAATTTGCTTGCAGTTCCATTTATATATAAACCTGTGTGGTTAATTGTGGTGGTGCGTGAAGATTTGTGCATAATGTGGCCAATGATATCAAACAAAATGTTAATCATTTTCTAATTGCTCGAAAAGGCATACACCCTAGCAGTTGGTGAATGATGTCAGCAAGAGGAACACCATTCACAGTCTTCCTTTGTTGCTTTGATTGGTTCAACGTGTCCAGATTGGAAAATTCTTTTAATAATCTAGAAGATGTCCAACCACTGAAAAAGAAATCTGAGCTTGGAACTTGGAACTTGGGAAGAACTTCAGCATTGGACCTGGGATTCTTGGTAATAATGATTTCTCTTTTTCCTTTCATTCTTTTTCCCCCTTTTTGGTCCATGGAAGAGGGTGGGTGAATCATGAGTTTTGAAGTCCAATTTAAAGTGGTCAATTTATTAAGTTGGGTAAAATGGCAATGGGGGAGGTGTGTTTGATTGTAGCCAAAAAGGTTTGTGATGACATTTATAGAAATAACCTAGTAAAGTGTTTTTATTTTGTAGTTTCACTTTAAAAAATCTGCATAATTGTGGTTATAATGTGCCAAAAATGTTTGGCCTGATTCACTGAGGAGGGTGATTCAGAAGTTGAGAAGTGGACAAGCATCATGTGACTTGGTTGACATCTTTATTCTGTATCTTTAGCACAATCAAAACCAAACCTTCACACCCACCACACCTCCCAAGTTACAGATGTTACTACCTTCTACAAAATTCGTAGAAATCAAAGGTATACTACTGTAGTTTGGATTTGTTTTAAAATATTACATTAGATACTATTAAAATAATAAAAAAAATATTTTTAAATTTTTTTCATTGTATGTTTACTTATAACAAATAAAGACTTTTTTAATTTTTTTTTATAAGAATCACAAAACAAGAGAAATGAAGTCAGGTTCCTTATTTATTTAATTTTATTATTTGGGTGGAACTCAGTGACACAAAAGGAATGAAAAGTTTTAGCAAATTAGCAATCAACCATCGTCCGTTTAGGTTTGTTAACAAAATTATTGATGCTTAATGAAGTAAGTTACATAAAAAAAATAATTATTTTATATTCTTATAAAATTGAAAATATCTTTATATTTCGTTAAATTGTTATTGATCTTGGCTAGTAACGCGGCGATGTTGTCTTCCAACTTCAATCAGTTTGGCTAGTGTACTTACAAAAGGTACTCTTATGTCTAAGTTAGAGTTTGGTACAAGCACTAGGTGAGTGTATAAAATATTGTTTAATGTATATTTTGTCTTGATTGATGTACATATTTATGGGATCGTGATGAATCTCTAAAACAGGACTAAGATTAAGGTAAATGATCAGGTTAATCTTAGATTTTAGATAATATTTTGTACGATGATCAAGTTAATCATTTCGTGTTAAGTCCTTGTTGAATCTATGAAAATTATGACAATCACGTCACAGGAAAGGTATTCCGTAAATGATTTTGATCGAGATTCCTTAAACTATATAGTATACTTTAAAATAAATTAAACTATTTTTCTTGAAATAAAATTGGTTGAACTAAATTAAATTAGACTTTATGAGATTGAAAAATATGCTTTAAAATAACAGGGTTCAAAACATTCCTATAGTTAATTAATCTAGAATAATTTAATTTATTCAAATTACAATACATTGTACTTACTGTATCTCTATAATATAGGAGTTGTATGTCAAAATCTCTAAACTCAGGTATGGTCTAAATGATAAAATATAGCTGTAATCGCTATTTTTGCAAAGATAATTACTATAACATATAATATAAATTCATAGGTGTAATAAATTTTAGAGTTTTTACATTTTTAGTCATTAATTTTTAAAGTGCACTCTCTCCTATGTCTAGTGTTAAATTACAAAACTTAAGTGCAAAACATAATTTGTATGTTGATTTTTAATCAATAAGTTTTAACTTATTAACTTATATAATAAAAAATGACATTAAAAGTCTGTAATTATATAGATACAAATTTTAATTCTAGTTACTCGTGTGGCTCCCTTAATAAGTAGTATTCTAGATGCATTTACATTATTCATTTATGAGTCACTATAAAATTCATGAAGCATTAAATATTTTTCTGAGTTTTCTCTTAACTTCTTCCCTGCAAAGCATTTCTAATTTTTCAATAATAGACCATACCAATAGTTAAGGTATATTGAAAACAATGAGATCTATATTAGAAAGAAAATTAATTAAGATGGAAAATGAAATTGATAAGAATAGTGACTTTTCAAATAAGAGGTAACTTTTTTATATTTTGTTACTATTTTTTGCTCAGACCTTTAGATTAAGAGAGAAATGTTCTTTTTTGAAATCTCAAGTATGTTACGATAACATCGTTTGTTGGAGATCCCACGTCGACTAGAGATTAGGAGATTTCATTGTATATAAGTGGGTGCAAATTGCACCTCATGAGCCGATTTTATGAGGTTGAGTTAGGCTTAAAGTCCACATCGTAATATGATATCAGAGTCATTTTGAGTCTATCCTAACGAATGTTTGTTGGGTTTATCAGGTCACACGCTATCGGACCGTTATCGAATCACCCATAACATATATTTCCACGCACGAGTTGATAGTCTCAGCGTGAGGGAGTGTGGATGCAAATCTCACCTCATTCGACTATTAGACGTATTAGAATAATTATATAGAGTATATTTGGAGAGTGATAAGAAACCATCCCTCTGTGCATAACGAGAAGCGTTGCTAAAGTTGGATTATGAATATGGTAAAAAAAAGCTGAGACAAATGGATCCATTACTTTTGAGATTCTTAGTTGTAATGGAAGCATTTTTCAATGGGTTGACTTTGATAGAAAAAGGAACAAGAATATGAACATGAGTGTGACCATTCTGGTGTGCCCGACCAAATAATTCACCTTTTTCTATGTTTCCAAATTCAACCATCTCGATAATTGGATCTCTTAATTTTTCCAGCTGTCTACTCATTGTTAAATAATCTGCAATGTGTTCATCTCTCTGCCCCATTATTTTGAGTGGTTAAATTCCATTACTACTATGCGTGTCTAATAGATTAAACCACACTTTTTTCATCCACGCAACTTGTTTTATTGCTTATGGATGGTCACATTTAGCTACAATTTCCACCCAACAATTATCAATGTTGTTGCTGCCTGCAATAAAATCTGGAGTTGTTGCATCATCATGAGTGTTTATTGTCCTGATTGAGCCACTCGACCATGTCATATATATTATTTTACCACTTTTACACCCATATAAATATATCTTCTTCTTTTTCATTTTTCAAATAAAATAACTTTGGGTATTTTGGATTGAATGTGATGAAACTTATAAAGTCATGTAATTTGGGCCATAAGTTTCAAACAAGTCATTTTCCCTTGCTTTATTAGGTAGAACCTTTCCCTACTCTCTAATATCGTGTTCCTTTCATGCTACAAGCCGAAACACACACACTTTTCATTCATTCAAATCCTACTTCAGAAGCATGTCAGGACTTTGGGATTGTCAATCACTGTAGTGACAAATTTCCAGAAATAAACTCTTTTTTTTTTTTCATTTTGATAAAGAATGAATAAATCTATTAAAACATAACAACTTATAATCCTTGTATAAAAGATACTCCGAAGAGGCAGGTTCAATGTGATTTTATAGCATTTTTTAATCTAAAAACACATTTGGCATAATGGTTGAATATATCATAATCGAATCTTTAAAAAAGTCTTGTACCGTACAAACACTTCTGATGATTGTTCCATAGGTGAATTGGGTTCTGACATATTTGAACATGTTTTTCTAGTTGGTTTTGTTAATCTTGAAATCTTTAAGTTACTTGGTTTTTGGTTTCCATAGTTGGTTTTGGAAAGCCAATCAAGAGTTTTGTTGTTCATAGATTTACAATTACTTATATGTTATATTTTTTAAGATTGACTGAACAAAGACTGAAAATCTAAATTAGAAAGTTTGATTCACAATTATATTTTGCAGTTTTATTATGTATACAGGTTAACCTATATGCATTAATAAAAAAATTATAAAACCTATCTCATTATAATCAATAATTTATAAATTTAGACACGTATTTTGTTGTCATTTGGTACACACTCAATTAGACACATTCAATTGGGTAGTGCACCCAATCAAAAAAAAATTATGTCTGAGGATTCTTATGTTTCATCCAAGCTCAAACTTTCACTTGTGTTATGATAAAGATCTCTTATGCATTAATTTTTCCTTGTTTAAAACATACCTTGTTTCTATTATTCCAAATATACCAAATAAGAGATACCCATAATTTTTTTCCATAATATGTTCCCATCTTTATTAAAACACATACAATGGAATTGATTGAAATTCATCATCAAGAGGCTATGGTGAACAATACTAACACCTAGCCACTTGTTGCACTGATTGGTGTGACTTACGTAGATGACAATACACCCACAACTCATTAAATACATCAAAATTAACCTTGTGACATTGTTTCTTCAACTTATTATAAGTAACACTATAAGATACGGATTTAATTCCGTATGTAAATTTTGGCACAAAAATATAAAATTTGCAGTGAATGGGATTCAAAGTCAAGTTCCTTCAAATAAATCAAAGAAAATTTAACCACTACACCAAGCAAATGTTTTAGTATGATTATGTTTTTTATTATACTTATTATTATTAACAATATTAACAATATTAATATTAATAATATGAATATAATATTAATAATATGAATATAATATGAATAATATTAATAATATTAATAATATTAATAATATGAATAATATTAATAATATGAATAATATTAATAATATGAATAATATTAATAATATTAATAATATTAATATAATATTAATAATATTAATATAATATTAATAATATTAATATAATCTATACCTATATATAAAGGGAATTCCTCTCTTAACTGCTCTTAATTTTTTTTCCTATTTTATCCTTATATTAATATTTAATTTTATTATTGTATTATGGTCATTGTGTCATTTCTTATTCCCCTTAACTGCTCTTAATTTTTTTCCCATTTTATCCTTATATTAATATTTAATTTTATTATTGTATTTGAAAATTAATTGCATAATGAGAGAGAGTCGGTTGTATGGGAGAGAAATAAATTTAATAAAATATTTGAAATAAATAGAGCAAGCGTTTGAATTGAAAGAGATAAATTATTTTGAAAAAATTAATTGCATAATGAGAAGGAATGTCTGTTTTATGAGAGAGAAATAAATATTAGAAGATGTGAGTAGTGACCAAACCTGAGCTATTTGATTATTAGTGAGCGGTTACCACTTTCTTCAGTCGTTTTCACTGTCACCATTTACATCCACTTTCTTACGAAGGAGTAGTTTTCACCCGTTACATCCACTCCCTTATAAGGAGTAGTTGAGCAGTTACCACTTTCTTCCATTTCCTTATAAGGAGTAGTTTTCACCGTTGCATTTAAAGAAAAAAAATGCTCATAAATTTTGACACATTTTGAACTCTCTTCCTTCACGCTCCATGTTCTTCTCCTACTCTCACCCATCTTAGTCTCTCTTCAATCACCACTGTACAACAACAACCACCATTGCTTCCTCCTTCTCGCACTTCCCAAAGCGTTCAAAGTAAAGACGTGTCTCATTGTTATAGGATTTGGACATTTTTGTTTCTATTGCTTTCTTAATTTTTTTTATATATATTTTTGTATGAATCCTAAGCCAGCTTTGCGGACAAAGTTTGTATGTCTATTGGTACTTTGATCTATTAGATATTACATAAGTTGGAAGTTTGGTAATTTGTATTTAGTTTATTATTTTATTTTTTTCAACTTCTTTGCCATGGAAGATGTGGATTCAATTGATATGGTGATAGATTCT